>Ga0302154_10000092_pt1 | contig 81395 bp, 54 predicted proteins | sample I_Bog_N2_3_FD_193507 | JGI IMG/M metagenome (GOLD analysis project Ga0302154, IMG submission 193507) | Peat permafrost microbial communities from Stordalen Mire near Abisko, Sweden - I_Bog_N2_3 | ecosystem: Environmental > Terrestrial > Soil > Wetlands > Peat | place: Sweden: Abisko, Stordalen... | reverse complement strand
TTATCAGACCCAGTCGTTGCCGATCCATGCGGTGTTTCCGGCCAATCGCCGACAGTCCGCCAGGGTGAAGGCGTTTGTCGATTATATGAGTGATGCCCTGACGGGACTTTGAAAACGCCACAACCTTTGTAGGAGCCGGCTTGCTGGCGATGAGGCCAACAAGTCTTGCATCGACTGTCCGACCGCTATCGCCAGCAAGCCGGCTCCTACAGGATTGCGGTGTCCATAGAAACGGGAACCACGCCATCACCGAGGGGACGGCGTGGTCATCGGTCAGATCGCGACCGTACGGGTATTCAACCACTCCAGCCCCGCGCCCTCCAGCAACGGACTCAAACGCTCGCGCACTTCGGCGTGATAGGCGTTGAACCAGTCACGCTCTTCCTGCGTCAGCAACGACGGTTCCAGGCAACGGGTATCGATCGGGCACAGGGTCAGGGTTTCGAACTTGAGGAACTCGCCGAACTCGCTCTTGCCCGCTTCCCGGTTCAGCACCAGGTTTTCGATACGCACGCCCCAACGGCCCGGACGGTAGGTCCCTGGCTCGATGGAGGTGATCATCCCCGGCTGCATGGCGGTCTGCGGCGCCGGCACCGCCTGATAGGCGATCACCTGCGGGCCTTCGTGCACATTGAGGAAGTAACCGACACCATGGCCGGTACCATGCCCGTAATCCACGCTTTCGGCCCAGATCGGCGCCCGGGCGATGGGGTCCAGCAGCGGCGAAAGAATGCCGCGAGGGAATTGCGCACGGGACAAGGCGATCACGCCCTTGAGCACCCGCGTGCAATCGCGTTTCTGCTCGGCCGTCGGCGTGCCCACCGGCACCATCCGGGTAATGTCGGTGGTACCGCCCAGGTATTGGCCGCCGGAGTCGATCAGCAGCAGGCCGTCGCCCTCGATCAACGCATGCTCCGCCTGGGTGGCGTGATAGTGCGGCATCGCCCCATTGGCGTTGAAGCCGGCAATGGTATTGAAGCTCAGCGACACATACCCCGGACGTCGCGCACGGGCGGCGGTGAGGCGTTCGTCGATGGTCAGCTCGGTGACCGGCTCGCGACCCAACGCGGTCTCCAGCCAGGCAAAGAATTCACACAGCGCAGCGCCGTCCTGCTCCATGGCCTGGCGGATATGCACCGCATCGTCGAGGCTTTTGCGGGACTTGGCCAGGGTCGTAGGGTTCAACCCTTCGACCAGGGTCACCTCCTTGCCAAGGTTATCCAGCAGGCCGACCGTCACCCGCGCCGGGTCGACCAGCAGGCTCGCCCCCGCCGGCACGCCGGCCAGTACCGCGCCGACATCACGGTAGTCACGCAAGGTCACGCCATCGGTCTTGAGCACCTGCGCAAGCTCGGCACTCACCTTGTCCAGGGCCACGAACAGCGTGGCCTGCTCCTGGCTGACCAGGGCAAAGGAAATGAACACCGGGTTGAAGGTCACGTCGGCACCGCGCAGGTTGAACAACCAGGCGATATCGTCCAGCGTGGCGATGAAGTGCCAGTCGGCACCGCGGTTTTTCAACTCACTGCGCAGCTGCACGAGCTTCTCGCCACGGCTGACCGTCGCTTGCGGCGGCAGGTGCTGGTAGATCGGCTGGTTCGGCAGCGCGTCCCGGTCTTCCCAGATCACGCCCAGCAGGTCGAGGTCAGTGCGCAGTTGCGCGCCGCGGGCCTGCAACTTGTCCTTCAGGGTCCGCGCCGACGCCAGCGCCATGACCGCGCCATCCACCGCGACCACACCGCCTGGCGGGGTCTGTTCGGCCAGCCAGTCCAGCGGACCGGGGAGCCCCGGCGCCAACTTCATCAGCTCGATGCCACTGCCGGCCAACTCCTTGGTCGCCTGCTCCCAGTAGCGGCTATCCGCCCAGACGCCGGCGAACTCCGGCGTCACGATCAAGGTACCGACCGAGCCCTGGAAACCTGACAGCCACTTGCGGCCCTGCCAGTAAGCCGGCATGTATTCCGACAGGTGCGGATCGGCCGACGGTACCAGCAAGGCCTGCACGCCTTCACGGCGCATCAGTTCGCGGGTACGTGCCAGCCGCTCGGGAACGGTTCCTTGACTCGGGGTCTGCGTGCTCATCGTGTCTCCTGCTAACCACTTATTATTCAATTATTATCCGACGCTCTCACGGCTGGGCAATCGCCCAGAACGGCGCCGGTGCACTCAGGCTTGCCTTGATCGCCGCGGCGGCGCGGTCGATGTCCTGCTCAGAGGTAAAACGCCCCAGGCTCAGGCGAATGGTCCGGCCAGCCAGGCGCGCATCGTGCCCCAGTGCCAGCAGCACATGGGACGGCGCCTGGCTCGCGGAGTTGCAGGCCGACGTCGCCGAATAGGCCAGGGCCCGACCCAACGCCGCGCCATCGAACTCGCCTTCGGCAAAGGTCAGACTCAGGGTATGGGGGATGCGTTCAGTCGGGCTGCCGTTCAGGCGCAGGCCCGGGACATCCGCCAGTTGCTCGAGCAAGCGCTGGCGCAGATGGCCGATGCTGGCGATTTCTTCTTCCAGGTGCTCGGTGGCCAGGGCAAAGGCACTGCCCATGCCGGCGATCTGGTGGGTGGCCAGGGTGCCGGAGCGCAGGCCACCTTCATGGCCGCCGCCGTGGATCTGCGCGTGCAGTTTCTGCTGCGCGCGTGGGCCGACGTACAACGCACCGATGCCCTTGGGCCCGTAGACCTTGTGGGCGGAAAACGACATCAGGTCCACCGGCAAGGCGGCCAGGTCGATCGCCACCTTGCCCGCGCCCTGGGCCGCGTCCACATGAAACAGCGCGCCGTGTTCACGCACCCGCCGGCCAATGGCCGCGATGTCATTCAGTGTCCCCAGTTCATTGTTGACCAGCATCAGCGAGACCAGGAAGGTGTCCTCGCGCAGGACCTCACTGACCATCGCCGCGGTGATCAAGCCTTCGGCATTCGGCACCAGGTAGGTGACGGCGACACCGGCTTCCTGAAGCTGCCGGGCGGTATCGAGCACCGCCTTGTGTTCGATCTGGCTGGTGACCACATGCCCGCCGCTGACCCCGCGGGCCTGGGCCACACCCTTGAGGGCCAGGTTGTTCGATTCGGTGGCCCCGGAGGTCCAGACGATCTGCTCGGGGCTTGCGCCCACCAGGCTCGCCACCTGTTGCCGGGCCTGCTCGACCGTCTGCCGGGCGCGCTGGCCGAAGGCATGGGAGCTGGACGCCGGGTTGCCAAAATTACCGGAAAAGCCGAGACACTCGACCATCACCCGGATCACCCGCTCATCCACCGGCGTGGTAGCGGCATAGTCGAAATACAGAGGAAGTTCATTCATGGCAAAAAGACTCATAAAGCGTGTCCCGCGGATCGATCTCTTGCTGATCACCAACACGGTGGTTGGGCGGACAGCTATACCCGATGGAAAACGATTAAAGAAAGATAACTTTCATTTAAAAGTGCGTAGGAACGCTCCTGAAATCCAGCTTACAGGCCCGGGGAAAGTGTTGCGAGTGTCAATCGTGCAGGAGCTGGGACAAGCCTTTGGCTTTCAGCTCTGAGGGCTGTGTCGGTGACTGCCGCGATCGGCGCTGATCTCGCCCTGATCGTCAAAACCCTGGGCTTTCCGCGGCTGCCCCATCAGTTGCGCCTTCTGCTGCTGGTATTCATCGAAGGACAGCCCGCGACGGTTCAGGGCTTCCAGCGCCAGTTCCCGGCTCTCTTCAGCACTATAGGGCCGCAGTTCGGGAGACGAATGACTGGCACAGCCGCCCAGCAACGAAAGACCGAGCAGCAGCAAGAGCATGGATGAGTGTTTCATGGTGCAACTCCCAAGAACCTGGCGTGAGGCAATGGACACAGGCTACCCGGCGCGCCGACAGGGCAAAAATCACCCGTCTCGATAGTCGCTATCGATCGCCTCGGTCGTTCCGGGCCGGGGGCACCATATATTTCCAAACGAACTATAAATATGGAAATACGTTCGTTTACGGAATATCAAAAAACCCTTACAACAGTTCCCACACCTTGTCCGCTGTTGCCCGGGCAACTGTTCGCCCACCAACAGTCGATCAACAAAACAGTCCGCCAGCCAGCACACGGCACCTCGCTCACCACGCCAGACGCCCGTAAACACGGGACCTGGGAGCTTGGTACAGCTCTTGCTGATGCCCTGTCACTGACCCTGCTCGCTGAGCAACTGTTTGAAAAGGAACTGATCATGTCCCGTACACTGAAAGTCGTTGCCCTGTCCGGCGGTACCTACCGCCCCTCCCGCACCCTGGTCCTGACCCAGGCGGTACTGGCGGAGCTGGCGCAACAACTGCCCATCGAAAGCCACCTGATCGAGCTGGGCGATATCGCCCGCCCCCTGGGCTCGGCGTTGTCCCGCGCCGAACTGGGCGCCGAGGTCGAGGCCGAGCTGCAGGCCATTGAAAACGCCGACCTGCTGATCGTCGCCGCGCCGGTCTATCGCGGTTCCTATCCGGGCCTGCTCAAGCACCTGTTCGACCTGATCGACCTCAACGCCCTGATCGACACCCCGGTGCTGCTGGCCGCCACCGGTGGCAGCGAGCGACATGCGCTGGTGCTGGATCACCAGTTGCGCCCGCTGTTCAGTTTCTTCCAGGCGCTGACCCTGCCCATCGGCGTCTACGCCACCGAGGCCGATTTTGCCAACTATCAAATCACCAGCGAACCCTTGAAGGCTCGAATCCGCCTGGCCGCCGACCGCGCCACCGCCCTGTTCGGCGTACACGCCAAACCCCTGCTGAAAATCGCCTGAGGAACTGTCATGGATGTTTTCTGGTTTCTCCCGACCCACGGCGATGGCCATTACCTGGGGACCACCCAGGGCGCGCGCCCGGTGACCCTCAACTACCTGAAACAAGTGGCCCAGGCCGCCGACAACCTCGGCTACCACGGCGTGTTGATTCCCACCGGACGCTCCTGCGAGGACTCCTGGGTCATCGCCTCGGCCCTGGTGCCGTTGACCGAACGCCTGCGTTACCTGGTGGCGATCCGTCCCGGGATCATCTCGCCGACGGTCTCGGCACGCATGGCCGCGACCCTCGACCGCTTGTCCAACGGCCGCGTGCTGATCAACGTGGTGACCGGCGGCGATCCCGACGAGAACCGTGGCGATGGCAGTTTTCTCGACCATGGCGAACGCTACGAAGTGACCGACGAATTCCTCCAGATCTGGCGCCGGGTACTGCAAGGCGAAGCGGTGGACTTCGAAGGCAAGCACCTTCGCGTACAGAACGCCAAGGCGCTCTACCCGCCGGTACAGAAACCTTATCCGCCACTGTATTTCGGCGGCTCGTCCGAAGCTGCCCACGACCTGGCCGCCGATCAGGTCGATGTCTACCTGACCTGGGGCGAACCACCGGCCGCCGTCGCGGCGAAGCTGGCCGACGTGCGTGAGCGCGCCGCCCGCAAGGGCCGCACCGTGCGCTTCGGCATCCGCCTGCATGTGATCGTCCGGGAAACCGCGGAAGACGCCTGGAAGGCCGCGGACAAACTGATCGAACATATCAGCGACGAAACCATCGCCGCCGCCCAGAAATCCTTTTCGCGTTTCGATTCCGAAGGCCAGCGGCGCATGGCCGCGCTGCATGACGGACGGCGTGACAACCTGGAGATCGCGCCGAACCTGTGGGCCGGTGTCGGCCTGGTCCGTGGCGGCGCCGGTACGGCCCTGGTCGGCAATCCGCAGCAGGTGGCCGAGCGCATCAAGGAATACGCCGACCTGGGTATCGAGAGCTTCATCTTCTCCGGCTACCCGCACCTGGAAGAAGCCTATCGCTTTGCCGAGCTGGTGTTCCCGCTGCTGCCCGAGCCCTATGCCAGCCTGGCCGGACGCGGCATCACCAACCTGACCGGGCCGTTTGGCGAAATGATCGCCAACGATGTGTTGCCGACCCAAGCCACAGGATCCTGAACCGTGACCGCCCAGCCACGCAACGCCCTGTTGAGTCCTCTGCAAACCGCCCGGCAGCTGGCCGCCGAATTTGCCCTGACCGCCGTCGAGCGCGACGAGCGCGGTGGCACGCCGAAAGCCGAACGTGACGCCTTGCGCCACAGCGGCCTGCTGGCCCTGAGCATCCCCACCCAGTACGGCGGCCTCGGGGCCCGTTGGAGCGAGACGCTGAACGTGGTCCGCGAATTCGCCAAGGTCGACAGCTCGATTGCCCATGTCTTCGGCTTCCATCACCTGATGCTGGCCACCGTGCGCCTGTTCTCCCGTCCGGAACAATGGCAACCCTGGTTCGAACAGACCGCACGCAAGAACTGGTTCTGGGGCAACGCCCTCAATCCGCTGGACACCCGCACGGTGGTGCGCAACCTCGGCGGCTGGCGCGAATTCTCCGGCAAGAAAAGCTTCTGCTCCGGCGCCAGCGACTCGCAGATGCTGATCGCCTCGGCGGTGGACGAAAGCGCCGGCGGCAAGTTGCTGATCGCCGCCATTCCCAGCGGGCGCAGCGGTATCACCCTGCATGACGACTGGCACAACATGGGCCAGCGCCAGACAGACAGCGGCAGCGCCAGCTTCGAGCGGGTGCGGGTCGAGGAATCCGAGCTGCTGCTCGATCCCGGTCCCTTGAGCACACCCTTTGCCTGTCTGCGGCCACTGATCGCGCAACTGACCCTGACCCATATGTTCCTCGGCATTGCCGAAGGCGCTTTCGAAGAGGCACGGCAATACACCCTCGACGAAACCCGGCCCTGGTTCAAATCCACCGCGCGGGATATTCGCCAGGACCCTTACGTACTCAACCACTACGGTGACTTCTGGGTCGCCCTCGAAGGTGTCCGCTTGCTGGTGGAGCGCGCCGCCGGACTGTTGGACCAGGCCTGGGCCAAGGGCCAGAACCTCAGCAGCGAAGAACGTGGAAACCTGGCGATCGCCATCGCCACCGCCAAGGTCGCCGCCAACCGCGAAGGCCTGGCCCTGTGCAGCAAACTGTTCGAAGTCACCGGTGCCCGCTCGACCCACGCCTCCCTGCGGCTGGACCGCCATTGGCGCAACCTGCGGACCCAGAGCCTGCACGACCCGCTGGACTACAAACTCCAGGAACTCGGCGACTGGGCTTTGAACCAGACGCTGCCGATCCCCACTTTTTATTCCTAGAGAAGCCTATGCAGCTGCTAACGTTACCGCCCTCGCCGGCCCTGGCCACGTCCATCCGCGCCACCGCCCAGGTCTTCGAAGACCCCAAGTCCCAGGCCTTGCTTGCCCACCTGCAGCAGGTCGCGCCGAGCGAAGCCAGCGTGCTGATCATCGGTGAAACCGGCACCGGCAAGGAACTGGTGGCCCGGCATATCCATAACCTCAGCGCCCGCCGTAACCGCCCGTTTGTCGCGGTCAACTGCGGGGCCTTCTCCGAATCCCTGGTGGAAGCCGAGCTGTTCGGCCATGAAAAAGGCGCGTTTACCGGCGCCCTCAGTGCCAAGGCCGGCTGGTTCGAAGAGGCCGATGGCGGCACCCTGTTCCTCGACGAGATCGGCGACCTGCCGATGCCGATCCAGGTCAAGCTGTTGCGGGTCCTGCAGGAGCGCGAAGTGGTGCGCCTGGGCTCGCGCAAAAGCATCCCGATCAATGTGCGGGTGCTGGCGGCCACCAACGTGCAGCTGGAAAAAGCCATCAACGCCGGGCACTTTCGCGAGGACCTGTACTACCGCCTCAACGTCGTCAGCCTGGAGCTCAGCCCCCTGCGCGAACGTCCCGGCGACATCCTGCCGCTGACCCGGCACTTTATCGAGAGCTACAGCCAGCGCCTGGGTTATGGCGATATCCGCATCAGCCCCGGTGCCGAACAGAAACTCAGGAGCTACGGCTGGCCGGGGAATATCCGCGAGCTGGAAAACGTTATCCACCACACCTTGCTGATCTGCCATGACGGCGTGATCGAGCGCGACGACCTGCGTCTGTCGAACCTGCGCATCGAGCGCCAGGACGACAGCAGTGGCACCCTCGATGACTCGGCCGAGGCCTTGCTCAACCGGGCCTTCCAGAAACTCTTCGAGGAACAGGCCGGCGCACTCCATGAAAAGGTCGAGGACGCGCTGCTGCGTGCCGCCTACCGCTTCAGTCACTACAACCAGGTGCACACCGCCAGCCTGCTGGGCCTGAGCCGCAATGTGACACGCACGCGGCTGATCAAGATCGGCGAGCTGGCGGTGAACAAGCGCCGTGCAGGCGAAAACGTCCAGGGTGACCGCATGTTGCAACTGTCGATCTAGCCCACCAGGGCACACTGCAAGGCGTCGTCCTGGCTGCGCTCGATGCTGCGCAGCACCTGGAACGAATCGAAGCTCACCGCCTTGGCGTGGTGGGCGCGGATCAGTGCCCAGAAATCCTCTTCGCCGCTTTCGAAACGGGCGAATGCCGCCTCGCCATCTTCCCTGGAACGCCATTGCAACGCGTTGAGCACGCGCCGGCCGTCGTCGCTGGCCTGCACCGTGCCGCTGATAAAACCGCCCTCGACCCGGGCCAACCGCTCGGTCTGTCCGGCCAGGGCAAGCACCAGCGCCTCGAGTTGTCCGGGCTCGATCTCGAACTGGATCAATTGGGTAAAACTGCGATTTTGCGCTGTCGACGGCATGAAAGGCTCCCCAGGAAGTCGAACAGGATCTTGTGATCCGAGGCCACGCAGGGTAAAACCTCCAGTTAACTCAAGGTCAAGAGGTTTCTCGCCATGGCAACGCAAAAGCCCCTGCCCACGGACAAGGCCCTGACGGTCGGCCAACTGGCAGCCCGCAGCGGCGTGGCGGTGACCGCCCTGCACTTCTATGAAACCAAAGGGTTGATCCAGAGTTATCGCAATGCCGGTAACCAGCGTCGTTATCCGCGCGAGGTGTTGCGCCGGGTATCCCTGATCAAGGTCGCCCAGCGCCTGGGCATTCCGTTGGCGGAGATTCACCAGGCCTTGCAGCGCCTGCCCGAAGGCCGTACGCCTACGGCCGAGGACTGGAGGCGCTTATCGGAAAACTGGAAGACCGGACTGGACGAACGCATCGCCCAGTTGACCCGCCTGCGGGACAAGCTCAATGGCTGTATCGGCTGTGGCTGCCTGTCGATGGAGAACTGCCCGCTACGCAACTATGGCGATATGCTGGGTGCCCATGGGACAGGCGCGCGGCTGCTGGAGCCGCGGTGAGCCTGTCCGTGGCTCAGAACCCCGGGGCGATCTGGCCCTTGTAGCGGGTCAGGATAAATTGCCGCACCGCATCGGAATTCAGCGCCTTGGCCAGTTTCTGGATACGCGGGTCATTGATATTGTCCGGCCGTGCCACCAGGAACTCGACGTACAGGTCCTTGCCCTTCTCGACGATCAGCGCGCTATGGGTGTCGATCCCGGCTTCCAGCGCATAGTTGGCAAACACGAACGCCAGGTCCACCTGGCTCACCGAACGGGCCAGCATCGCCCCTTCCAGTTCGCGGATCTTCAGGTGCTTGGGGTTCTCGACGATATCGTGCTCGGTCGCCAGGGTATTGCTCGGGTCCTTCAGCTTGATCAAACCGGCTTCGTGCAGCAGCACCAGGGCCCGTCCGGTATTCACCGGGTCATTGGGAATCGACACCGAGGCGCCGTCCTTCAGTTCGGAAATATTCTTGATCTTGGTCGAGTAAGCGCCGAACGGCTCGATATGCACGCCGACCACCGGCACTAGGTTGGTGTGGCGGGTCTTGTTGTAGTCATCGAGGAACGGTCGGTACTGGTAGTAGTTGGCGTCCAGGTTCTTCAACGCCAGCTGCTGGTTGGGCTGGATAAAGTCATTGAACACCTTGATCTCCAGGTCCACGCCTTCCTTGGCCAGTTCCGGTTTGACGAACTCGAGGATCTCCGCGTGGGGCACCGGGGTCGCGCCGACAATCAGTTTTTCATTGGCGTGAACCGCCAGGGACATCAGGGCAGCCAGGATGGCCAGGGTCTTTTTCATGCTGTGCTCCAGAGAGGCAAAAGGGGCCGGCGTGTGGCGGACGTTGGGCCAGGGTTGTTCAGGGTTATGGGTAATGAATTCAACGATGGCTGTAGCAGGCCACCAGGCGATCACCGGTCATTTGCAGGCCCTGGACCAGGACCAGCAGCAGGATCACGGTGACCACCATCACATCGGTCTGGAAACGCTGGTAGCCGTAGCGGATCGCCAGGTCCCCGAGCCCGCCACCGCCGATCACCCCGGCCATGGCGGTGTAGTCCACCAGCACGATGGCGGTCACCGTCACCGCCGCCAGCAGACCCGCACGGGCTTCGGGCAACAGGGTGTGGCGGATCACCTGCCAGGTGCTGGCGCCCATGGCCTGGGTCGCCTCGACCACGCCGCGGTCGACTTCGCGCAAGGCGGTTTCCACCAACCGGGCGAAAAACGGCGTGCAGCCCACCACCAACGGCGGGATGGTCCCCGGCACACCGAGGGACGTGCCCACCAGCAAGGTGGTCAGGGGAATCAGCACGATCAGCAGGATGATGAACGGCAGCGAACGCAGGATATTCACCAGCACCGACAGGCTGCGGTACACCAGCAGGGTTTCATGCAACTGGCGCTTGCCGGTGAGAAACAGCAGCACGCCCAGGGGCAAGCCCAGCAATACGGTGAAACCCAGGGCCGCGGCGAGCATGCTCAGGGTATCGAGGCAGGCCTGGGCGATGTCCGCCCAGTAGATGTTTTTCAGCAATTCAGCCATGGGCTCAGGACCAGTCGTGACGCGGTGGCTTGATGCCGTTGAGCAGCCAGTTGCCAACCACGTGATACTTCCAGCGCACCGGGTCGTGCAGGGTGTGGACCCGGGCATTGCGCCAGTGACGGTCGAAGTTGTGCTTTTTCAAGGTCGAGCGGGTGCCACCCAGTTCGAAGAGTTTGTTGCTGGCCTCGATGGCGATCTCGGTGGTCAACACCTTGGCCTTGGCCACCGCCAGCGAGGCCCGCGCGACGTTGTCTCCATCGGGAGCCGGGCGCGCGGCATCCAGGGCTTTGCCGGCCCGTTCGAGCAAGGCTTCGGCGGCTTCGAGACGGATCTCCAGGCCGCCGACCTGAATGATGGTCAGCGGGTCTTCACTGGCCTTTTCCACCCCGGCATCGATCCACGGACGGGCGTGTTCGCGCACAAAAGCCACGGTGTCACGCAGGGCCGCCCGGGCGATGCCGGCGTCGATGGCGGCGGTGGTCAGTTGGGCGAAAGGCCCGGCCAGGGTCGGGCTTTCGTAGGAGCGATACGTGGGGAACAGGTTGAAGGCCGGCACCTTCAGATCCTGCGCCAGCACCGTTCCGCTGGAAGTGGTGCGCTGGCCGATGCTGTCCCAGTCATCGACGATCACCAGCCCCGGAGTACCCCGCGGGACAAACGCCAGTTGGCCTTTCTGCTCTTCATCCAGGGCCAGTACCGCCAGCCAGTGGGCGTACAACGAGCCGGTGCAGTAGCCCTTGCGACCGTTGATCACATGCCCGTCACCGTGACGACGGATCGTCGCCTGGATGTCCTGGACATGCTTGCCGCCGGTTTCCGACAGGGCATTGGCAAACCGATGACCCTGCAAGGCCAGGGCGAAGAAATGCGCTTGCTGCTCGGGAGTGCCCTGCAAGCGGATATCTTCCAGCAGGCAGTAATGATTCTGCGGGATCTGGCCCAGGGACGGATCGGCTGCCGAGATGATCGCGATCACTTCGGCCAACACCGCATAGGAGACCTGGGCGCCGCCGAATTCACGGGGCACGCTGATGCCCCAGAGGCCACTGTTGGAATAACGATCCACCACTTCGGCGGGCACCTGACGGGTGCGATCACGTTCGGCGTCGTGCTCCAGCAGATAAGCGGCGACGCTGTGGGCAACCGCGAGCGCTTCGTGCTCGTCACGGATCAGATGGGCATTGGGGGAATGGATCGGGTAAACGGCAGATTCAGGCAGGGACGACATGGAACGCTCTCGGGCGAATAGTGTTACCTGAGTCATTGCAGCTTCTGTGCCTGAATTATTATTTGTTTATTTTCATTGGGTTATGGAGTTTCCCAAGCAACAGCGAGCGCACGCTGACGAGCACAATGCGGCTTCACTGTTGCTGGGTGAACACCTGGATCGAGACCTCAGGCCAGTGCCTCTTCCGTCCGACCGACCTTCTTCGCCTCCAGCTCGCGCACCAGTGGCAACACCCGTTTGCCGAAGTACTCCACCTCTTCCTGGAAGTGCAGGAACCCCGCCAGCACCAGGTCCACGCCCACGGCTTTCAAGGCGACGATCCGCTCGGCGATCTGCTGCGGCGTACCGATCAGGTTGGTCTTGAAGCCGTCGTTGTACTGCACCAGGTCCTCGAAGCTGGACTTGGCCCAGTTGCCCTCGCCTTCCGGCGACGACTTGCCCGCCTGTTTCGCCGCATCGCCAAACGCGCCGACGGCCTCGGGATCGGCCTTGTCGATGATTTCCGCCAGCACCGCACGGGCCTCTTCCTCGGTGTCGCGGGCGATGACAAAGGCGTTCACCCCGACTTTCACCGAGTGGCCGTTGGCGGCCGCCTTGGCGCGGATATCATCGACCTGGGCCTTGATCCCTTCGGGCGTGTTGCCGTTGGTGAAATACCAATCCGAGACCCGCGCGGCCATATCCCGCGCCGCCCGGGAGCTGCCGCCCTGGAAGATCTCCGGGTGTGGTTGGCTGAGGGGCTTGGGTTTGAGGCTGTAGTCGTTGAAGCGGTAGAAATCGCCCTTGAAGGTGAACTGCTCCTCGGTCCAGATGCCTTTCAGCGCACGGATGAACTCTTCGGAACGGCGATAACGTTCGTCATGCTCCAGCCAGTGTTCACCGATGGCGTGGAACTCGCCGCGGAACCAGCCGCTGACGATATTGACGGCGATCCGGCCTCCGGTGAGCTGATCGATGGTTGCCAGTTGCTTGGCCGCCAACGCCGGCTGCCAGGGGCCGGGCAGGATAGCGGCGATCACTTTCAGTTTGCTGGTGGCGGCCAGCAGGGCATGGCTGAAGGCAACCGACTCATGCTGGTACTCGGCCCCGTAGCCGGCGGTGAAACGGATCTGGGTCAGGCCGTACTCGAACCCCGCCGCCTCCGCCAATTGCGCCAGCTTGCGGTTGTAGTCGATGTCCCAGCTGGTGCGCTGCTCGATCTTGCTGACCACCAGGCCGCCACTGACATTGGGCACCCAGTAGGCGAATTTTACGGCTTGCTGACTCATGGCGTTGAACCTCGGACCAGGGAATGTCAGAGGGTCAGAGCAGCAAGCGTGCCAGTGACCGGGAACCTTCCTCGCGGCGCTGATAGCAGGCTTGCCGCAATCCCCTGTAGGAGCCGGCTTGCTGGCGATGACGGCCGATCAGACGATGCAAGGCTCACGGGCCCCATCGCCAGCAAGCCGGCTCCTGCAAGGGACGGTGCAGACCGCAGATTTGTGGCGTGGCGGGACGATTTGCTGATGCACTGTTCGCCAGGCAACAGTTGTCCCCAGCCGGCCCCGACAAACACCCGCCCCGCCGGGCTCCTCGCCCTCGGCATGGACCGTGCAACCGCCCCTGGCAGGTCCCTCTTTCTCTGCCCTCAAGGAGCTGTCCCATGACCGAACACCAGGTGATCAACCCGCTGTCCCTTGGCGTCGACTACGAATCCCTGGCCGAACGCTTTCGGCCGATCTTCGCCCGCATCGCCGCCGGAGCGCTGGAACGGGAACAATCGCGTAACCTGCCCCACGACCCGATCCAGTGGCTCAAGCAGGCCGGCTTCGGTGCCGTGCGGGTACCGCTGGAATATGGTGGCGGCGGCGCGTCCCTGCCCCAGCTGTTCCAACTGCTGATCGAACTGGCCGAGGCCGACTCCAATGTGCCCCAGGCCCTGCGCGGACACTTTGCCTTTGCCGAGGACCGCTTGAACGCCGCGCCCGGGCCGAATCGCGACCTGTGGTTCAAGCGCTTCGTCGACGGCGATATCGTCGGCTGCGCCTGGACCGAAATCGGCAACGTGGTGATTGGCGATGTCGGCACCAAAGTCACCCCGGATGGCGAACACTGGCGCCTCAACGGCGAGAAGTTCTACAGCACCGGGAGCATTTTTGCCGACTGGATCGACGTCTACGCCCGCCGCAGCGACACCGGCGGCAATGTGATCGCCGCCGTGCGCGCACGCCAACCGGGGGTCGAACACAGCGACGACTGGGATGGTTTCGGCCAACGCACCACCGGCAGCGGGACCTCGCGGTTTATCGATGCCCCGGTGGAAGCCGGGCATGTGATCGACTTCGCCACACGGTTCAAATACCAGACCGCGTTCTATCAGTTGGTGTTGCTGGCGACCCTGGCAGGAATCGGCCGGGCGGCGTTGAAGGATGTGGCGCATCAGGTACGCGCGCGCAAGCGGATCTACAGCCACGGCAATGCCCCCCATGTCAGTGGGGATGCCCAGGTGCAACAGGTGGTGGGCGAAGTCGCGGCCCTGGTCTATGCCGCCGAAGCCAGTGCGGTGCGGGCCGCACAGCCGGCGCAACGGGCCTATATTGCCCGCTTTGGCGCTGACGCCGAGGTTGAACGGCAAGCCAATGTGGACGCGGAAATCGAATCGGCCACGGCCCAGGTGGTGGTGTCCGAGTTGATCCAGCGGGCCACCAGCGAATTGTTCAATGCCCTGGGGGCCTCGGATGTCCGCCAGGGCAAAGCGCTGGATCGACACTGGCGTAACGCACGCACGGTGTCGTCGCACAACCCGGTGATCTACAAGGCAAGGATTGTCGGGGACTGGGTGATCAACGGGACTGAGCCGCCCTATGATTGGCAGATCGGTAACGGCCCGCAGGCCAAGTAAGGTCGCAGCAACATTCGGTAATAGGTAAGATGGCGGCCTTTCAGCGCGGCCCTGCCGCGCCACTTGCCGACAGTAAGCCGACCCCATGCCCTTCGATCTCAGCGTAGACCTGACCACCCTCGCCATTCTCACCGTTGTTGCCTTTATCGCCGGATTCATCGACGCCATTGCCGGCGGCGGCGGTCTGCTGACCACCCCGGCCCTGCTCACCGCGGGGCTACCGCCGCACCTGGTGCTGGGTACCAACAAGCTCAGTTCGACCTTCGGCTCGGCCACCGCCGGTTTCACCTTCTATCGGCGCAAGCTGTTTCAGCCGGGGCAATGGAAACTGGCGATCCTCGGCACCTTCATCGGTGCGCTGATCGGCGCCGTGACCGCGCACTTCATGCCCGCCGAATGGCTGAACAAGATGCTCCCGGTGATCGTCTTCGCCTGCGGCCTGTACCTGTTGTTCGGCGGCACGCCCAAGGCGCCGCTGGACAGCAACGCGCCGATCAGGAAGAAATGGCAATTGCCCCAGGGCCTCGGCCTGGGTTTCTACGACGGCGTGGCCGGCCCCGGCACCGGCGCCTTCTGGACCGTCAGCAGCCTGCTGCTCTACCCCATCGACCTGGTCAAGGCCAGCGGCGTGGCGCGCAGCCTGAACTTCGTCAGCAATGCCGCCGCGTTGTCGGTGTTCGTGTTTTCCGGCCAGGTGGACTGGGTGATCGGCCTGTGCATGGGCGTGTCGGTGATGGTCGGCGCCTTCTTCGGCGCGCGCACCGCCATCAGTGGCGGCGCGAAATTTATCCGCCCGGTGTTTATCACCGTGGTCCTCGGCCTGACCGTGCGCCTGGCCTGGCAACACTGGTTCAGCGTAGCCTAGACCGGCAGCACCGGTTCCGCATACCCCAGGCGCTTGGCCAGGTACAGGTCGATCAGGTAGCGGGCAATCGAGCGCGAAGCCGGCAACGGCGGCATATTGTGGATGCTGAACCATTGCGCATCCTCGATTTCATCCGCCTGCGGGACGATATCGCCACCGGCATACTCGGCGTGAAAACCCAGCATCATCGAGTGCGGGAACGGCCAGCACTGGCTGCCCATGTACTCGATGTTCTTCACCTCGACCTGCACTTCCTCGCGCACTTCGCGAATCAGGCATTCTTCCGCCGACTCACCGGGCTCGGCGAAACCGGCCAGGGTGCTGTAGACCCCGGGGACAAAACGCGGCGAACGGGCCAGCAGCACTTCGTCACCGCGGGTCACCAGCACGATCATGCTCGGCGAGATCCGCGGGTAACTGCGCAGGTCGCAGGGCTGGCAGAACATCGCCCGCTCCAGATGCACCTGGGTCATGGCCTGGCCGCAGCTGCCGCAGAAACGGTGCTCGCGCGCCCAGGTGCCGATCTGCGCGGCATAACCGAGCATGCGGTAGATCGTGTGATCGCCCTCGAGCATGAATGCCCGCAGGCCCTGCCAACGACCGCCCGGCAGTTCGAAGCCGGACTTCAGCTCCAGCAGGTAGACCGGTTCGCCGTCCAGATGCCCGATGCCGTGCTCGGCCAACAGCGACAGGTCCTGGCGCTTGAGCCACTCACGGGGAAACAGCACCCCGTTGTCGTCCAGCAGAAAACCGGCGGGGCTGTGCACCACGGCCCAGCCACCGGCCTGCTCGATATCCAGTACAGCGGTTGTCCAGCGTTGAGTCATCGGGGAGTCCTAGGCGTCAATCAGGGAATTCGGCTTTCTGCTTGCTCATGTGCGCGGCGATGGCGACGCGCAAGTCAGTGGATTGCAACATGGCGGCGTTCCAGGTGGCAACGTATTCCAGCCCGTCATCGATCCGATGATCGCGCATATAGCTGATCATCGCCTTGGTCCCGGTGACGGCAATCGGCGACTTGCCGGCAATTTCCCGGGCGATCGCCATCACGCCGTCGAGTAACCCGGCATGATCGGGGTAGACGCGATTGACCAGGCCGATGCGGATCGCTTCGTCTGCCCCGAACTGACGACCGGTGTAAGCCAGCTCACGCAGCATGCCGTCGCCGATGATACGCGGCAAACGTTGCAGAGTGCCGACATCGGCGGCCATGCCGATATCCACTTCCTTGATGGAGAACTGCACGTCCTCGGCGCAGTAGCGCATGTCGCAGGCGGCGATCAGGTCGACGGCACCGCCCAGGCAATAACCCTGGATCGCCGCCAGGACCGGCTTGCGGCAGTTGTCGACGGCGTTGAAGGAAGCTTGCAGCTCCTGGATCTTGCGCCGCAGCAGGCGGGCGTTGCGGCCGACATCCTTGCCCAGTTCGTTGGCCACCGAGGCCAGCATCATCAGGTCGATCCCGGAGGAGAAGTGTTTGCCGTTGCCGCTGATGACCACCACGCGCACGGCGTCGGTGTCCTCGATCCATTGGAAGATCGCGATGATTTCGCTCCAGAAGGCGGCGTTCATCGAGTTGATCTTTTCCGGGCGATTGATCCGCACATGGGCGATGTTGTCTACCCGTTCGACTTGGAAGGCTTGGTATTCGGACATGAAGGGCATCCTTGGCAGGGCACTGGAAAGGTTGGAACTATAGCAAGCAGGCAGGCGTGGCTGGAGGAAGCGGATGTGCCAAAAGCAGGACCGGGCAGTTCTTCGGTTCAGAGGGGAATGGCCGCCTGCGGCGGTTCGCGGGCAAGCACCGCTCCCACTGGTTTTTCGTCGTACGCAAAACCGGGAGCGGCTCGGACATTGTGGGAGCGGTGCTTGCCCGCGAACCGCCAGAGGCGGCCATCCACAGCTGATCTATCGCCTGGCCAGAATAAATTGCTCGATGGCCTGCGCCGCGCCATCCTCGTCGTTGCTACCGGTCACCACATCGGCCTGGCGCTTGACCACCTCCTCCGCCTGCCCCATGGCAATCGCCAACCCCGCCCGGTGGAACATCGCCGGGTCGTTGCCGCCATCGCCGATGGCCGCCGTCTGCGCCAAGGGCACGCCGAGGTATTTCGCCAACGTCAGCAACGCCTCGCCCTTGTTCGCCTGCATCGCCGTGATATCCAGGTAGGAACGTTGCGAACGACTGGCCAGCGCCTGGTCCGCCACCAGCGGTTGCAACACCGCTTCCAGATCGATCAGCAGTTGCCCGTTGCCACTGGCACCGACGATCTTGTCGATACGGTCCAGGTACGCGGTGAAATCCTCCACCACCGTCGGCGCATAACCCAGGGCATGCTGTTCCCGCGGGACCATGCTGCCGTGGGGATTACGCAGCAGCCAATGGTTGTCGGCAAACACCCAGACCTCGACCTCCTCATGCCGCGACAACAACTCCAGGGTGGTCACCGCCGCCTCACGGGGGATGTAATGCGTCACCAGATAACTGCCGTCGGGATTGACCAGCGTACCGCCATTGAACGCGGCGGTGGGAATATCCACCCCCAGCGCCTCGATCTGCTCGCGCATGGCTCGCGGCGGGCGCCCAGTGGCGAGGCTGAAAAACACCCCCGCCGCGCGCAACGCCCGCACGGCCTCGGCCGTGCGCGGGCTGAGGCTGTGATCAGACCCCAACAAGGTGCCGTCCATATCGCTGAGCAACAAACGAATCGGGTACTGCACCACAGCCTTCATTCGAGGCTGTGCCAGACACGGCCATCACGACCCAGCAGTTCGTCAGCCGCTTGCGGGCCGTTTTCCCCGGCCTTGTAGCCCTGCACCTGATTGTCCTCCTGCCAGGCATCGAGGAACGGCTGCACTGCCCGCCAGCCGTTCTCGATATTGTCGGCGCGCTGGAACAGCGTCTGGTCACCGGTCAGGCAATCGTAGATCAGGGTTTCATAGCCGGTGGACGGCTGCATCTCGAAGAAATCCTTGTAGGCAAAACCCAGCTCGACATTGGTCATCGCCAACGCCGGCCCCGGACGCTTGGCCAGCAGGTCGAACCACATGCCTTCGTTGGGCTGGATCTGGATCTTCAGGTAGGTCGGCTGCAGACGCTCGACGTCGGTGTCACGGAACTGCGCATACGGCGCCGGCTTGAAGCAGATGGCGATTTCCGTATTGCGCACTTTCATGCGCTTGCCGGTGCGCAGATAGAACGGCACGCCGACCCAGCGCCAGTTGTCGATCATCACCTTGAGCGCGACATAGGTCTCGGTGTTGCTGTCCGGCGCCACGTTGCTTTCTTCACGGTAACCGGGCAAGGCCTTGCCGCCCGACTCACCGGCCCGGTACTGGCCACGGACCGAGTTGGCCCGGGCCTCCTCGACCGTCCAGGGACGGATCGCGCCGACCACCTTGGCCTTTTCACCGCGCACCGCGTCTGCGCCGAACGCCGCCGGCGGTTCCATCGCAACCATCGCCAGCAACTGGAACAGGTGATTGGGCACCATGTCCCGCAGGGCGCCGGTGTGTTCGTAGAAACTGCCACGGGTTTCGACGCCGACGGTTTCCGCGGCGGTGATCTGCACGTGGTCGATGTAATGGTTGTTCCAGAACGCTTCGAACAGGCCGTTGGAGAAGCGGCTGACCAGGATGTTCTGGACCGTCTCCTTGCCCAGGTAATGGTCGATGCGATAGATCTGCTTCTCGCTCATCACCTTGAGCAGGCAGGCGTTCAAGGCTTCGGCGGTGGCGAGGTCAGAACCGAAGGGCTTCTCGATCACCACCCGGCGAAACGCCTCGGGGGTTTCTTCAAGCAGCTTCGACGAACCCAGCCGCCGCGCCACTTCGCTGAAGAAACGTGGCGCGGTCGCCAGGTAGAACACCGCGTTGCCGGTGCCGCTGGCGGCGATCTTCTCGGCCAGGGCGGCGTAAGTCGAGTCGTCGAGAAAGTCGCCCTGGACGTAGCTGATGTTCTTCGCCAGCTTGCTCCAGAGCCCGGCGTCCAGCGCCGTCTCCGCGCCTTCCCCGGTTTTCGCGGCGACTTCGGCGCGACTGAAGTCCTCGAGTTTCTTGGCGAAATCGGCGTCGCTGATGGCGTTGTGATCGACCCCGACGATATGCAGGTTGTCGCCCACCAGACCATCGCGCGTCAGGTTGTAGAGCGCCGGCATCAGCAGGCGCTTGACCAGGTCACCGTGGGCGCCAAAGAGAAACAGGGTGGTCGGCGGTGCCGGCTCAACCTTGCGTTTTGTCCGGGTGGCATTCATTTTTTCGGTGTCTCCACGTGGCCGCCGAAGCCGAAACGCATCGCCGATAGCAGTTTGTCACCATAGGTGCTTTGCTGGCGGGAACGGAAGCGGGCAAACAGCGAGTTGGACAGCACCGGTACCGGCACCGCTTGTTCCATGGCCGCCTCGATGGTCCAGCGCCCTTCGCCGCTGTCGGCCACCGCGCCGCTGTAACCGTCGAGTTTCGGATCAGTGGCCAGGGCGTCGGCGGTCAGGTCCAGCAGCCAGGACGAAACCACGCTGCCGCGCCGCCAGACTTCGGCGATATCCCCCAGGTTCAGGTCGAAACGCTGGTCCTCGGGCAGGCTCGGCGAGTTCTTGGTCTTGAGGATATCGAAGCCCTCGGCGAAGGCCTGCATCATGCCGTACTCGATACCGTTGTGGATCATCTTGACGAAGTGCCCGGAGCCCGGTGGGCCGGCATGGATATAACCACGCTCGGCGCGGTCGTCGGCGCTGACCCGGTCGCGGGTGCGGGGAATGCTGCCGAGCCCGGGAGCCAGGCTGGCGAACAGCGGATCGAGGCGTTCGACCACCTTGGCGTCACCGCCGATCATCATGCAGTAACCGCGCTCCAGGCCCCAGACCCCGCCGGAAGTGCCGACGTCGATATAGTCGATGCCCTTTTGCGCCAGCTCCTGGCCGCGGCGGATATCGTCCTTGTAGAAGGTGTTGCCGCCGTCGATGATCACATCACCGGCGTCCAGCAGTTTGCTCAACTCGACGATGGTGTCCTCGGTCGGCGCACCGGCCGGCAGCATCACCCAGACCGCACGCGGCTTGTCCAGGCCGGCTACCAGTGCCGACAGGTCGGCGACACCACTGGCGCCCTCCTTGCCCAGGGCCGCGACAAAGTCGCTATTGCGGTCATACACCACTGTCTGATGGCCATCAAGCATCAGGCGCCGCGCGATATTGCCGCCCATGCGGCCCAGTCCGATGATTCCCAGTTGCATGCAGGGTACTCCCGATATCGATGAAAAAGCTCTGACACACCTTAGCCCAGCGGCAGACGGATGTCTGTCTGGATATCGGCCGAGACGCTGATCGCAGACGCCAAGCGGTCTGTTTTCAAGCGGCCGTATCCACTTCGCCAGTATTGAAAAACAGCGCCTGGGCCACGCTCCTGTCGAGAATCCGGCCCCGGTGTATATCCAGTGTCAACTGCGCCCGGCCGCCCTGCCCGGCTTCGATCCTCGCCGCCGCGCGCTGCCGGGCCGTGGCCTGGGCCTTGCTGCCCAGGCGCCGTTGCGCGAGGGTCTTCAAGTGCGCGCTGACAAACCCGGCATCCGCCGTGGTGGCCGCCGGGTAATGAAAATGCGCGTACCACAGGGGACGGCCATTCTTGTGGCTGATCACATACTCTTGCAGGTAACCGCCCTGTTCTTGCGCCTGTCGTCCGCCGGCGCGGTGAATATCCACCTGGTCCTGTTCTTTCAGGTACTGCAGACGCGCCAACTGCGGCGCATTGCGCTTGATCGCGGCGATACGCGCCTGACGCCCTTCGCCGATCAGCCGGGCAGCTTCCTGGCGCAGGCTGTCCTTGAGCACCTGAGCGGTTTTAGCATGCGTCGATGTCGCGCTCCCCTCACTGAGGGCCTGTTGGATGTCGTCGGCCAGGGTGTTCAGTTTCTGCGCCTTCAACTCCAGGATACCTTGTAGATCGCGCGGGTCCTTGGAGGTTCCGGTCAATACCATGACTTGTCGAATCAACGCCTCGACGCCACCAAGCCCGGCCTGTCCCTGGGTCACCAGCCTGGACAGTCCGACCTTGCGCGGGCTTGGTTGTGCCGGCGCCGGCTCGGCCTTCACTTCCTCCCAGAACCTGTCCTGGGCATCTTCCTTGTTCTCCTTGAAGGCCGACACCAGTTCGCCGTTGGGATCGGTGATTTCGACGATTTCGTCCTCCTGCTCGGGCGTGCGCTCGCGGACCCGGCCGACAAACACCTCGCGGTTGCGGGTCCGGATAAACTTCTTCCGCGTACCGCCAGCCACCGGGACCGGGCCAGGCTTGGGCACCGGTTCGGGTTCAGCCGGCGCACTGTCCTCCCACAAGTCGAACAGTCGGCTCAGCGCCCCTTCACGCAACTGCGCCAGCAGCCCCGACAGGCGCGTGGCGTATTCGAGCAGACGCTGTTGCGGCATCAGGCCCCGCAAGTAATTCAGCAGGTCGTGGGTCTCGTCGTAACGATTGACCGCCGTCAGCAAGGCATCGATGCGGTCCTGGCGCGGATCTTCGGCACTCAGGCGATTGATCGTGTTGGTCACGTACCGGGTCTGCTCGGCACTCTGCTTGATCGCCGAGAAGATCTGATCTTCCAGCTGCAATGTGATCTGCAAGGGCAGTTCGTCCAGGGTCAAGGCCAGCAGGGTCGGCAGTTGCACCGCCTGCCAGTCCAACGGCGTGAACGGTTGCGGCACGGCCTGCTCCAGTGCAGCGGCTTGCGCCGGCCCCGGCTCGGGAAGCGTGCGCAACTCATCGAGCGCGGCATATTCCCGGGTGCTCCAGAGGATCTGCTTGTCAGTGATATCGACATTGTTCTTCAGGTTGGCGACGACCTGGGCATAACGGGCATCCGAGTCAGCGGCGATCAGCTCGTTGATCTCCCGAGCACTCAGGCTGCCTTCGCGGCCCACCGCCAGGGACACGGTCAACAACGTCCGGCAATTGCGCACGCTGTCGGCCAGGGCCGTCACCAGCATTCGCGGCTGCGGCACCACCTGGCGATTGTCATTGTATTCCTTGATAAGGCGAATCTTGTCTTCGAGGGCGAGCTGCAAGCCCTCCAGCTTGCCCAGGTATTCGCGGCGCTTGTCGCTGCGTTGCCGGTTGCTGAAGTTCTTCGCGGTCTTGCCCTCGCTCATGGTCTCAAGTCGCCTGCAGAGTATTTCGGCCTCGTTGAGCAGGACGCCGATCCGCGCCGAGGCCTGCGTCATCTGCCCATGCAGCGCGCTGGCCCGGTCGCGCAGCTTGCGCTGCAGGCGCGCCTGCACGGTTTCACGGCCGCTGCCACCGCGCAGGCGCAGGCGCAGATCGAAGCACCAGCGCGCTTGCCCGTCGCGGTCCAGAAACGGCCCCGGGGCTCCCGAACCATCGACCACACGAGGACCGTCATCGCTCCACGCAACCCGATACAGGGCATTCTCGATCAGCACGTGCCAGTCCCTGTCCCCGGGGCCGCCGAGATGCACCAGCCCCTTGTTCGGACCGCTTGCCGAGACCGAACCGAGGCTATCGAGTCGCGGTGGCGTGTCGAAGACCCTGACGCTGAATTTCTCCAGGGCTTTGCGCGAGGCCGCCGACAGGGCCCGGCGCGGATTCGACCAGGACAAGTCAAAAGGCAGTGGCGGTGAATCATCGGCCGCCAGAGGGGGTGTGATCCGCTCAAGCGACACCTCGCCCTCGATCGATAGGGGCCCACGCTGATCCGCCGACTCCGGCAACGGTTCGCGCCCGTCCGCTGTCACCTCATGCAAGAGCACCGCCGCCAGGTTGCTCAGCATATCGGCCCAGGCCTGGGCCCGGGCCTCCTCGTCGTCACCCAGCAACCCCGGCAGATCCTGGCGAACCCCCCGGTAGAGCAGGATCAGCCAACTGGCCTGGGTCAACGGACCGCTGGCAAACATCAGCAGTGAACTGAACAGTTGCCAGCCGCTGTCCTTCAAGCGTGCCCAGCGCTTTTCCGCGTTCGACAACAACTGCATGTCGGCCTGGCGGATCACCGCATTGATGCAGGCATGAAACAGATGGTGGACATAGTCCTCGGTGACCTCCTCGCTGCCCAGGGTTGCCGGTGCCGGTGGTGCCGGCAACGGCGCGACTTCATCACCCGGCAGGACCGAACCGAGATGGGGTTGACGGAATCCGCCGTTGGCATACACCGCGCGCCTGTTGGCGGCGAGCCAGGCCAGCACACTGTCCTGCAATGCCCCCGATTGCCCGATCGCCTCCAGCAGCGCCGGCCGGCTGACATGTTCGCTCAGGGGCGGGTCGAACAGCGGCCGGTAAAGCAGATGCGGCCCACGGCTGGTGTCCCGGGGCTCGATAAGAAACATGCCCGCCGCCTTGTCCGGGTTCGCGTCGGGACTGGCCTGAAAGGCCAGTGGCCGGAGCACGATCGGCAGACCATCGACCTGGCGCTCACGGGCGTCAACGGCCAACACCGCCCGGACCAACCGATAACCCCTCTCGGTCATCCCCTGCTCGCCACGGAGCTTGAGTTCCAGTGCCGCGAGGGGCAGTTGGGCCTGGATCTGGTGGAAAAAACGTTGCTGGCGGAACACCGCATAACGCGTATCGTCCAACAGCCGCTGGCGCAGGTAGGCCGGGTAGCCGGCACCGATATCCACCTCGCTGATCAGTTCCAGCAGATAGTCGGCCGTCATCCAATCCGGCAGCGGGACATCAGCGGCGAGCCGGACACGCATCCGCGTCGCGCCGAAACGAAAGTCATCGAGGTTTTCCAGCGCCAGCTCGGGCAGCGTCAGCCGGACCTCCTCGAACTCACCCAGCACATCCGGCAACAGCGGCTTGCGCCGGTACTTCTCCAGCGTCAGCAGGATGTCCTGCATGCGGATCGCCGGCATCTGCGGATGCCGCCGCGCCATGGCCTCCCTCAGCGCCTGCCGGCTATAACGCGACAGCGAAGCCACCTCGTCGAAAATACCGTGGGACGATGACTTGCCCAGCGCCGTAACCAGGCTCGATAACAGCCCGGCATAACCGCGCCGGTCCGCGTCCGCGGCGTTCAGCAGCCACAGCGGCGCCGTCTCGCGCACCCGCCGTTGCAGAGGGGTGAGCGGCGCGGGTGCGGGCGCAGCGAACCAACCTCCCGGATCGGTGATCCGCTCGACTCGCGCCGACCAGGATTCGCCAGTTCCCTGCGTAACGCCGCGCGGCAAACGCTCCAGCGCGCGCAGCTGGTTTTCCAGCAGGGCCCCGGCCAGGTTGTCGAAGACATTCAGTTGCGAGGGGATCAGTTCGACCTTCCCCGGATCCGGCAGTTGCCCACGCAACAACGTCCAGAGTTCATCGACAGGCTGCAAGCGCTGCACGTCATGGCCTGGACGGAGCAGGAAATAGGCAAAGTCCGACGCTGACAACTGGCGGGCGAAGACCACCGCGACGGGCGTGACCGCAAACCGTTCCCGTCGGCCCTTGGCAGACAACAGATAAGCCGCCAGGACATTCTTGCCCAGCAGGCTGTCACGTATCGACTGGTCTTCGCTGACCAGCGCCTTGGGCAGCAACTGGCTGGCCTGGAGCGCCAGGCTGTTGGGCAGGTTTCCTGCACCGTACATCGAAACGAACAGCAGGTTCGAGAGCGCCGCGCAACGGCTGGGAATCTCCGGCATGTGCCGATCCCAGCCAGGCACCCAGGCGTCCGATCCCGGCACCTTGCCCGCCCAGTCGGGCACCGGTTCATTCCAGAACGCGACCAGTTGCGCCTTGAACACTTCGAGCAGGGCATCGCCCCACTGATCGAGCGTCGCGCCCAGCCGTTTCAGATCCACCGTCGAGACGGGCACATCGACCCGCGAGCCGGGCTCCCGGCTCACCAGTCTCGAATCGGGAGCGTCATAACGCGGACTCCGGCCCTCGCTGAAACGGCGCCACAAGACTTCGGACAAGCCGCTGTATCGATAGCCGGAGGCCGGCTCCCGCTCTCCCAGCCAAAGGCTTTCAGCCTTGATCGGTTGTCCCTGGACCCTGAGGTCGGGAGCCTGTTGGTCCAGCGCCGCCTGCACCAGCGAGCGCAGTACCGACGACAGGGTCGGTCGAGCAGAGAAGAGCCCGCGGGCAGTGTTTCGGTAGTATTGAAGTGAAGTCTCCAGCGAGGTCGGCGGGGAGGTCATGAGGTCGCAATCCTTGACGTGGGAAAGCGACCAGCTAACAAGAACCCCGCAACCCTCAAGCGGTAGCCGGGTATACCGCATCACCCGGCTCGATCACCGGGACTAACGGGAGCCGGGGAAAAAATGCTGTTGCGCCGCGGCCAGGTCGATCCGGCTGCGATAGATCTGCAACGCCAGGTTGGCATTGCCGCCCTTCCCCGTCTGGATCTTCTTGAAGGCCTTTTCCTGCTCCAGCGACTGGTACTTGCCGCCGAGCTTGCGCTGCTCGGCGGTTTTCAGGTGGGCGGCCTCGAAAGCCGAGTCGAGTGCCGACAGGCTCGGGTAGTGAAAGTGCGCGTACCACAGCGGCTTGCCGTCCTTGTCGAGCAGCGCATACTCCTGCAGGAAGTCATTCTTGCCGAGCGGAACCCGCTCGCCTTCCTTGCGAATGCTCACTTCGCCCAGCCCCAACAGGTAGTCGATACGCGGCATTTCCGGCGGGTTGGCCTTGATCGCGAGGATCCGTGCGTACTGCCCGGAAGCCCGCAGTCTCGGTGCCGCGTCACGCAGTTGTTGCGCCACCGCCTGGGCATTCCTGACCCGCTCCGGGTTGCGCGGCGGTGTCTGCGGCACGCCGAGGAGTTTGTCGATCTCCGTGGCCTGGTGTTCCATCGCCTCGGCCTGCAAGCGCAGGATGTCCTCCTGCGCCCTCGGCGCATTGGAGCGCACGGCCTGGCGCATGACCCGATCGATCGCCGAGGCTTCGTCATTGAGCAACTGGCGTGCGCTCGATACTCGCTTTTCCAGTCCGACCTCGGGCCTGATCACTGCGGGTCTGGCCGGTTTGTCCGGGGCGACGACCGCCTCCCAGAGGCCATCGGCGGTATTTTGCCGGTAGGTCTCGATCACCTGCCCATAGACATCGCTGATCTGCACGGTCTCTTCGCCATCCGCCGATGCCGGTGCCTGGACTTCACCGGACAACAGCTGTCGGTGGCGCGTACGGATGACTTTTCTCGTGGTCTTTTTCGCCGATGGGCCAGCAACCGGCAGGGGCGGCAGCTCCCAATCATCCTGGCCCAGCAACTGGCGCAGATCTTCCCGGGTCTCCTGCCCGAGTGCCTTCAGTGCCGCGAGCACCTGGTCGAGTTTTTCCGTAGGCAGGCGACGACTGACCAGCGTCGCCAGATAGAACTCGAGTTTTTCCTGAAGATCACTGGATTGCTCGACCACCGACTCCAGCAGCTCGATACGCTCGCCGGCCAACAATTTGACCTCATCAAGGGCATCGAGGGAGGAGTAATAGGACACATACGACCGTTGGATCTGATCCCAGATGTCCTCGAACATTTCCTGCCCGAGATGCTCGGGCGTCAGCTCGCCCAGGGCAAAACGGTTCTTCAACTGTGCAATCTTCCAGGCGCGGACTTCCACTTCGATGGAGCCCCAGCCGACCGTTTTGACCAACCGCTGATAACTTTCCCGGCCATCGCGCATCTGTCTCAGTTGATCGAGCCAGTCCTTCTGCAAAAGGGCCCAGTCGACCGCCTTGTCCGTGGCCGCGGCATCACGCTCCCACTCGGCCTGAACCAAAGCCGGCGCCAGCTGCTCTGCCTCAGGCAGTTGGGAAGCCCTCGAATAGGGCATGCCCAGTCTTTCCAACAACCAGGTTTGCTGGGCATGGAGCAAGGTCTGCAGTCCGTTCACCCCATTGTCCAGCGCATTGATCTGAAAGGGCCGCACGGCCTTGATCAGCCGGGTATCGGCCATCAACTTCTTGCTCAGGTCCATTTGTTGGCGATAGTTCTGCAGGTTTTCCTCCAGCAAGGCGGTCATCTCGCCAAGCAGTTCGGTTCGACGCTCATAAGTGATCCGCTTGGCCGTCTCGCCCTCGGTCGCCAGCCTCCAGCGCTTGACACTGTTGTTGATCAACGGCGCGCTATCCTTGGTCTGCTGGTTGAGTGCTATCAGTGTCTCGCGCGCCTCGACGAGGTTTTGCGATCCACCGGCCTGGGCCCGCTTGGGCGGACTGCCACCGCGCAAACGCATATCCAGGCTCCAGCGCCCCTGCTCGTCGCTGCGCACCCAGGGTCCGGCATTGCCGTGCTCGTCGACGACTCTGATGCCCTCTTCGTCGGCCTCCCAGGCCACTTCGTAAAGATCGCCCTGGATCAAGGCGCACCATTTGCCCTTGCCGGCATCCTCGATATGGACCAATCCCCGAGCCGCCCCCGAGTCCGCCACGCGGCCCAGTTCGGCCAGGGCCGATACCGGCTTGTCAAACGGGCGCAAACGGTAGGCGCGAACCCGCCTCATCAGCGAATCGGGGATTGGCCAACCGGACATCGACCACCCACTCAGTTCGGCACGGGGCAAGTCGGGGACGCGCGCGATGGTCGGCGCGGGCAGCGCCTGGGCGCGCGGCGGCTCGGGCCTGGGCAACGGCGGCACATCGGTTTCGCCGGGGGCGGAAGCGGCGCGATAGTGCAGCAGCAGGGCCGCAAGATTGAACAACAGGTCCGCCGCCCCCGCCGACTGTTCCGCCCGATTGTCGCTGTCCAGCGCCCGCAGATCGTCGTGGCCGATCTTCAGGATCACCAGCCAACCGAGCACCTCCACCAGACGCCCGACATAAGGCAGCAGGCCGGCAAATGGCAGTTGGGTGATGCCCAGCAACACCCGCCAGGCGCCCTCCTTCCAGTCCGCCCAGCGCTGTTCGGCATTGGACACCGACTGCCGGTCGGCCTGCTCGACCTGGGCCTTGACCATGGCGGTGAAGATCGCCGGCAGGTAGTCACCTTCGACAGTGCCTTCGGCGAGCGTCGCGGGGACAGGCCTGGACGGTGCCGGCGCGAACTCGTCGCCGCCGAGGAACTGCTCGATATGCGGCGCGTCGAAGCCCCCGTGGCCATAACGCTGGCGTGCCGTTTCGGTCATCCAGGTCAAGACGCCGCGCTGCAGATCGCCGGGCTGGCGGATCGCGGCAAGCAACGCCTGGTGGGTTTCGAATTGGCGCAACGGTTGTTGCAGGAACAACGGGCGGTACAGAATCAGCGGGCCGCGGCTCATGTCCCGTGGACCGATCAGGAACATCGCCTGCACCTCGTCCGCCTGCCAGTCGGCCCTGGCCTTGAACGCCAGGGGCCGCAGGACGATTTCCACGCTATCGACAAACCGCCCCGGGCCCGCCGGCTGGACCAGCGCCTGCACGTAACGGAAGCCGTCGAGGCTGAACCCCGACTCGCCCTTGATCTTCAACTCCAGGGCCTGGAGCGGCAAACGCACCCGCCACTGCGCGACGAACAATGCCTCGCGCCGCCCGGCCTCGGCGGCATCAGTGATCAAATGCGCCTTGAGCAGGTCCGGGTAGGCCTGGCCGATGTCCGCACGGGTCACCAGGCCACGCAGGTAATCTGCAGTCATCCATTGCGGGACGGGCTCCGGCAACCCGCGCACTTCGATGCGAATCCGCATACCGGTATGGCGCATGCCCCCCAGGTTGGCCAGCGCCAGCTCCACCAGCGTCATGTCGACCGGTACCGTGACCTGCGCCTGTTGCGGGTCGAGGGTCTGGGTGGCGCTATAGTCGAGTTTATCGATATTGAGCTTGACTGCATTCGGGTCGATGACGCTGGCCGTGGGATGGTCCTGGTGCATCAGTTCCTGCAATCGTCGCGCGGCAAATTCATTGAGGGTGCCGATGTCTTCGAGGAAGTGCTGGCCTCCAGACTCACACTGCTGGCGCGCCAGTTCGCGCAGCAGAGCGCTGTAGCTTGAACGATCGCCAACCGATGCACCGAGCAACCAGTCCGGCAACGACTCGCTGGTCAACCCCAGGGCCGCCGGGCCACAACGTTCTTGCCTGAGCACCTGGAAACGGCTGGCATCGTAGGTCCTGGCGGGCACGGCGAACCACTTGCCCGGATCGGTAATGTCGTCTACCCAGCGCTGAAGATGAGCCCTGGCCTCCCAGTCGCCCGGAGGCGTCGCGCTCAACGCCTGCAATTGATATTCGAGCAAGCCTCTTGCCAGGCTGTCACCGATCACTTCGGCGGGTTCATTCCAGCGCCAGACCAGCGACTCCCTTATTTCCAGATTGCGCCCGGCGGTCCGGCTGCCGATCAGCATCGCGACCAGCTCGGCACTGTCCATCTTGCCCTGGCGCAGGCCGCCTTCGCCCGGATGAAAATAGAGCGGATAGGGCAATGGCTGCAAACTCTCTTCATAACGCAGGAAGTCGATCACCGGAAACAACTCCGGGTAGCGTCGCCCCTGGGCATCCACGCTGAAGACCCGGGTCTCGAAGGCGCGAATATCCAGGGTCGGGCTTTCGTCGTGGGCATCGCCAGGCGAGTAGCCCATGTAGAACGGCAGGCGACTCAGGTCGGGAAGTCCTCGGCGGCCAGGCGCCTGCCCCGGCACGAGCAGGCGTCCGATCGCTGCCGACAGTCGCGCCCAACGGCTCGGCCCGTGCCCCTCCGGCGATTGATTCCAACGCTCGATCAGTTGCTGTTTCAGGTTCTCCAGCAGCCGTGACCGCGCCGCCTGGTCCAGGCGCTTGAGCAACCCGTCGAGATCGATCGCCAGGGGTTTCTTCGCAGCCGGTGGCTGCTCGCGCCAGAGCAGGTTATGGGTCTCCAGACGCAAGCTCCTGGAAGCCCCCCAGACCGGAACCCGCAGGGCGAAGCGCTCGACCATGACCTCACTGAGGCTGTAATAGTTATGCCCTGCCGGGGCTCCGTCGATACCCTGGGCCAGGACCCAATAGGGCACGGCGAGGCGGACCCGCTCGGCCGACAGATCGAATTGGCCATAGTGCTCGTCCAGCACCCCCTGAACCAGCGGTGTCGCGACCGAGAGCAAACTGGGGCTGTCGGCGAAAAGTGCCTTGGCGACCGAAGTCGGATCCATTGATTGACTGTCCGGAACCGGCGACTGCGTTGACATGGTTGGCGTCCTCGTTCGAATGATAGGAACGAGTCGTTACCGGGAGCATCGGTTTGCCGGCCACGACTCCAGGAGGATTCAAACCTCCCGGCAGGCATCGTGTGCGGTAGATGGATAGGCCCTCTTCCGGCAGAGGGCCTGGGCGCTGCGGCGGGACTAGAGGTACTTGTTCCAGAACAGCATCTGGCCGTGCTCCGGATCGAGCTGCGCGCCGCTGAAACCGAACTTTTTGTAGGAAGCCTGGGCCACGCCGTTGCCTTCCAGCACCTCCAGGGTGATCTTGCAGCAGCCACGTTGACGGGCGATGTCCTCGACCTTCTGCAGCATCTTCTGGCTCAGCCCGAGGCCACGAAACTTGCTCACCACCGAGACATCATGCACGTTCACCAGGGGCCGGCAGGCAAAGGTGGAAAAGCCTTCGAAGCAGTTCACCAGCCCGGCCGGTTCGCCGCCGACAAAGGCCAGTACGCTGAAGGCGTGGGGCCGCTTGGCCAGTTCGCCGGGCAACTGTTGCAGCATGTCCGGCGCCAGGCTCTGACCGCCGCCCATCGGGTCTTCGGCATAGTGATTGAGCACCAGTCCAATCGCCTCGGCGTGTACCGGGTTGGTGTAGCTCGCTTGCAATACCAGTATGTCTGCAACGTCCATGTCAGTCCTCGGCGAAACCATTAAAGGGAGCTCTTGCGTGTCAGGAGCCCGATTGTAACCACGCCCGGCGCGGGAAAAGGAAGAAAATTCATGCGTCGCCCCACGGCTGCGGGAGGCAGCAACGCCTATCCCTCCGAGCCTTGATAAAAATCAACAGCCCCGGGCTCCCAGGCGTAGACATTCGCACCATGCGTTCAAGGCGCGCCGCCGTTGCTGATCGGTGCACACGAACGCCCCGCCCCCTGGAGGTGTCATCATGGCTACGCCCCTGCAACAGGCTTCATCCCCCGGCACGACCGCGCCCTCATTGAAGGCGGCGCCCCTCGTGCAATCGGCCCGCTTGTCCCTGAGCCTGCTGATCGCCCTGGTGGTGGGCTCGATCATCGGCAGCGGCGCCTACAGCCTGCCGCAAAACATGGCGGCGGGTGCCGGTGCCGGCGCGATCCTGATCGGCTGGCTGGTCACCGGGGTCGGCATGTTGTCCCTGGCCCTGGTCTACCAGATGCTCTCCAACCGCAAACCGGAACTGGACAACGGCGTCTTCGCCTACGCCAAGGCCCTGGGTGGCGACTTTGTCGGTTTCAACTCGGCCTGGGGCTACTGGATCAGCGCCTGGATCGGCAACGCCGGCTACCTGGTCATCCTGTTCGCCGCCGCCAGTTATTTTTTCCCGGCCTTCGGCGAGGGCAACAACAAGGTGGCAATCATTGCCGCGTCGCTGCTGCTCTGGGCCATGCACTTCATGATCCTGCGGGGCGTACGCACCGCGGCACGGGCCAACGCCATCACTACGGTGGCCAAGATCGTTCCGGTCCTGGTGTTTATCGGTTTCGCCGCCGCCGCCTTTCATCGCGAGACCTTTGTCAGCGGTTTGTGGGGCGCACCGGCCCTGGGCTCGATCCTCGATCAGGTCAAGAGCACCATGCTGGTGACCGTCTGGGTCTTTATCGGCATCGAGGGCGCCAATGTCTATTCCGCCCGGGCGGCGGAGCGGGTCAACGTCGGCCGGGCCACCATCATTGGTTTTGTCATTACCCTGTTGCTGCTGATTTCAGTCTCACTGCTGTCGCTGGGTATCCTTGGCCAGCCCGAGCTGGCGGCCATGAAAAACCCTTCGACCGCCGGCGTGCTGCAAGCCATTGCCGGTCCCTGGGGCGCCATGATGATCAGCCTGGGCCTGATGGTTTCCGTGGGCGGCGCGCTGCTGGCCTGGACCCTGCTCTCGGCCGAATCCTTGTTCAGTCCGGCCAAGGCCAGTGTGATGCCAGCGCTCCTGGCCAGGGAAAACAGCCATGGCGTGCCGGCCAATGCCCTGTGGGTCACCAACGGTTGCATTCAGCTGTTCCTGATCCTCACGCTGTATTCGAACGCCACCTACCTGGCGCTGATCTCCCTGGCCACCTCGATGATCCTGCTGCCCTACCTGTTCAGCGGCCTCTACGCACTCAAGGTCAGCTGGCAGGCACGTGACCAGGACGGGCACGGCGGCCTGAGATTGCGCGACCTGGCCATCGCCCTCGTGGCCAGCGTCTACTGCTTCTGGCTGTTGTACGCGGCCGGTCCCAAGTACCTGCTGCTCAGTGCCCTGCTCTACGCCCCCGGCTCGCTGATCTACCTGGTCACCCCTCAGCGCAAACCGCTCAATGGTTTCGCCAAAGGCCTGCTGGTGCTGATCTGGCTGGCCGCCGCAGTCGCCGCCTGGATGCTCTGGCAGGGCCTGTTGAGCCTCTGACACGCCTTGGCGTGGCGTCATGAAAAAGCCCCTTGCCGGTCACCGGCAAGGGGCTTTTCGATTGACGCCACAGGGCAAGCCGCGACTCAGTCGGGCCTGACCGTCAGCACACTGCATTCGGGAATCAGCAAGGTCCGCTCGGTGGTATCGCCGATCAGCTTGCCCAGACCCTTGGGCTGGACCGAGCCCATGACCACCACATCGATTGCCTGGTCACGGACAAAGTCGGTGATCACCCCCACCGGCGAGCCCATCAGGAAATGCCGGCGCTCGGCCGGCACGCCATAGTCGTCCGCGAGCCTGGCGAAAGGTTCGAGCAAGGCGACACGCAGCTCCTCGACCCAGACCAGCGTGACACAGGGATCGGCCATGAGCGCCGGAGCCAGGTCGTAGGCATACAGCACATGCAGCTCGGCATCGCATTGCAACGCCAGGGCCTCGGCCTGACGGATGATCTTGCGGTTGAACTCGCTGATACCCGCCTCCCCCGTGGAGGTATCGACGGCTGCCAGCACCCGCCGGGGCAACGCCGAGGCGATCTGGTTGACCAGGTGCACCGGCACCGGACTTTCCTGCAACAGTTGCCAATCCAGCGGCGTGGTGAAGACCCGCTTGAGCAGCGGCTCCAGGTACACATCCTTGATCAGCAGATCGGGTTTGATCTCGCGGGCGTGGATCAGGATGTCGCGCAAGGGATGGGTGGTCCAGAGCGCTTCGGTGGTCAGTTGCAGGCCACTGTCGCGCAAGCTCGCGGTCACCCCCTCCAGCCAGGTCCGGTATGTTTCCATGTAGGCGAGCCGGGCCTGTTCATCCAGGCTCGACTCGATCAGATGAGTGCGCGGCGGCGGCTCGACCAGGGCGGTGATATGCAACGCCGCACCGCTGGCCGCGGCGAGGGCGGCGGCCCGCCTGGCCGCCGGAGAATGGGGCAGATGCTGATCGGTGATCAGCAGCAGACGCTGGTATTGACTCATGACACACCTCCAAGGGCAGGACGTTCGGCGCTCCGGATAGCGGGCGGTGCCTTAACAAGACAAGGATTGAAAGTGTCCGCCCGAAGAGAATCGGTCATCCTCGATTCTGCGACGCCCAGCCGACAGGAGCTTGATTTACATCAAGTGCCGACGGCTTGCCTGCTCGCTCGGCAGCCAGCGTCCTTCCCCCGAGCGACCCCGGCTTGATCTGTATCAAAGCGTCGCCCAGGGCAGGACGAAACAAGGCCGTGGCCTGATTTATCTCAAGCCACCCTCCGTACCTGCTAGGCTGGTCCGACTGGCCCTGTTGTATCGGTGTGCTTGCCCGAGGTGGACCTCTCCTTTTCCGATACAGAGGAATCCCCATGAACGATTGCGACGACCTCAAGCTCAAACCCGCGAGCCTGAAGTCAGCCTGTGCCAATTGCAGCGTGCTGGAGCTGTGTCTGCCCCTGGGCTTGAACGATTCCGAAGTCAAACGCCTGGACGACCTGATCGTCCAGCGTGTCAGGATCAAGAAAGGCAACACCCTCTACCGCCAGGGCGATCCCCTGCATGCCCTGTACGCGGTACGCCTGGGCTTTTTCAAGACCACCCTGACCTCGGAAGATGGCCGCGAGCAGGTCACCGGTTTTCAGATGACCGGGGAAATGCTCGGCATGGATGCCATCAGCGAGGACCGCCACGCCTGCAATGCCGTGGCGCTGGAGGACAGCGAAGTCTGCCCGATCCATTTCTCGCAGCTGGAACGCTTGTCCCGGGACCTGCCCTCCCTGCAGCACAACCTGAACAAACTGATGAGCCGGGAAATCGTCAGGGACCACAGCCTGCTGCTGATGATGGGCAATATGAATTCGGATGAGCGTCTCGCGGCGTTTTTTCTCAACCTCTCGCAACGCTTGTCCTTGCGCGGTTACTCGCCCTTCAGCTTCGTCCTGAGAATGCGCCGTGAAGAAATCGGCTCCTACCTGGGCCTGCGCCTGGAAACCATCAGCCGCGGGATCGCCCGGCTGCGGGAGCTGGGCCTGCTGGAGGTCCACGCACGGGAGGTGCGGATCCTTGACGTGGGAGGCTTGAAGGCGCTGATCGCCGGTTGCAGCCAACAGGCCAACCCGCTATAGCCAGGCCGTTGTGCCCGGGCTTGATTTGAATCAAACGCGAACACCCGCCGTGGCGTAGAAAAAGAACACCGATACCGGCCCACGACCTTACCTGTTCGAGGAGTTCTGATCATGCCCGACCTCAATAGCCCCACCCTGTCCCCGCCCGGCTTTCCCTCCGTGACAGGCGAACACTGGATCGAAACCCTGCAGGACGGTACTCCGGTCCTGATCAGGCCCCTGCGCGCCGAGGACCGGGAGCGGGAAAAAGCTTTTATCCTGCGGCTGTCCCCGGAATCGCGCCATCAGCGTTTTCTGGGAGAAATCGTTGAGCCCGGTACCAGCTTGATGGATCAACTGATGGATGTCGACGCGCACAACCGCGTCGCCTACGTGGCCCTGGCCCATGACAATGGCCTGTTGCTGGAAGTCGGAATCAGCCGCTATGCGGCCTCGGGCGTCGAACACGAATGCGAGTGCGCCATTACCGTTGCCGATGACTGGCAACAGCGCGGCCTGGGCACACGCTTGATGAACCACCTGATCGCCACGGCACGCCTGAATCACTTCAAGCGAATGTACTCCATCGACAGTGCTTCCAACACCCACATGCGGGCGTTGGCCGACGCCCTGCACTTCAGCCGCGAACGCGATCCCGACGATGCAACCCAGGTTATTCATCGGTTGTCGCTGCAATCCTGATCGCCCCCCCTGGCGCGGACCGATCCGCGCCAGACGCCTGTTCAGGCCGTGCACTCCGGGCTCAGGGTCAGGAGGCTGCAGGTACTGCGATACAGGACATTTTCCGCCGTACTGCCGAGGATGCTGTCCAGGCCGTGGGAATGGCGGGTGCCCATCACCATGACATCCACCGCGTTGTGCTCGACGAAAGCGCCAAGGGCGTCGATAACCGACCCTGTGAGAAAATGCCGCTGGGTCTTCGCGACCCCGTTGCGCTCCGCCAGGGCCTTGAACCCCTGTTGCTCATCGGCACGGCTGGCCATTTCCAGGCCTTCGGCCATCGGCAAGGTGCCCCAGCCCATTTCGTGGATATAGGAACGGGACTTGTCATGCACATGCACCAGGCTGAACGTCGCCGCGCATTGCCGGGCAAACGCCTGCCCCGCCCGGACCAGTGTGTCGTTGAAGCGCTCCTCGGACTTTTCCCCGCCCAGGTCCACCGCTACCAGGACATGGCGCGGCAACGGCCGGGTCTCGCCGGCCACCAGATGCACGGGCACCGGGCAATCGCGCAACAACTGCCAGTCCAGCGGTGTGGCGAACAGTCGCTTGAGCCCCGACTCCAGGTGGACATCCTTGATCAGCAGGTCGATCTCCAGGTCGCGGACGTACTCGAGAATGAGTTGCAACGGATGATGCTGCCAGAAAATATTGCAGCTCACATCCAGGCCCCGACCACGCAGACGATCCGCCTCCTGGTGCAGCCAGCGGCGATGCAGGTCCAGATAGCCCTCGCGGGCCTGGGTCATGGCTTTCTGATCGAACAGCGTGACCCCGTCAAGACTCGGGACATAGGCGAAGGCCAGGATATACAAGGCGGCCCCCGTGGACAGGGCCAGCTCGGTAGCCCGCTCGAAGGCGGGGCTGCGGTTCATCTCGGCGGGAGCCAGCAGCAGAATACGGTGGTAGTCGGACATGGCGCACCTCTGGAGCAACAGGGTCCCGGCCCACAGCGGCACTGGTTGACGAGCACCGGGCAAATCTCGCCATCATCGGGAGATCGGGACATTGCATGCATGATGGCGCGCGCCGGCCGCACAGGCTTGATTTACATCAAGGCGCACCGGCAGCCTTATTCAGGACCGGCAGATGCCTGGCCGAAACGCTGCAATTGCATCTCGCGCAAACGACTGAGGGTGCGACGGAACGGGAACGCCAGGTAGCCTTCGGTGTACAGCTCATCCAGCGGCACCTGGGCGGCTATATACAGCGGCACCTTGCGGTCGTAGCACTCGTCCACCAGGGCGATAAAGCGCCGCACGCTATCGTCGTGGACCGACAACTGCGGCAATTCGCGGTCCCCGGCATCGACACGCTGCGCCGCGTCTTCGGTGCCACGGGCGATCCGTCCGGAACGCTGGCGGGCACTGAGGTTCGGCACCTCGCTGAGGAAAATCGCCGTGTAACGATCACACAGCGCCATGAAGTCCATGGCCGCCAGGGGCTGCTCGCACAGCTCGGCATAGCGGCACCAGAGCACCGTCGGTGAAGCCTGCACCACCGCCAGGGTCCGATAGCCCATGGCGACCGGTTCGGCGGACAGCGGCTGCCCGGCCGTCAGCGCCTTGAACGCCTCGGCCAACGCCGCCGATTGCTCCTCGGGCTCGACCCAGTAACGCTGGACGCCGGTCCCCGGATGCAGACGATGATCCTCGCCGCCATCGACATCCACCACCTCCATATGCTGCTCGATGGCGGCAATCGCCGGCAGGAACCGCTCGCGATTGAAGCCATCGGCATAGAGCTGCCGCGGTGGCTGGTTGGAAGTAGCAACGATCACCACGCCCTCGTCGAACATCACCTGGAACAGCCGGCCGAGGATGATCGCATCGCCGATATCGTTGACGAACAGCTCATCGAAACACAGCACCCGGACCTCTGCGGCCAGCTCACGGGCCAGGGCCCGCAGCGGGTCGGCGATGCCGCTGAGCTGGAACGAGCGCTGGTGCACCCAGCCCATGAAGTGATGGAAATGCTGGCGTCGCGACGGCACGCGCAAGGTCTGGTGGAATTGATCCATCAGCCAGGTCTTGCCACGCCCGACCGGCCCCCAGAGGTAAACGCCCTGCGGAACCTGGCCCCGGTGCAACGCCTCGTGGCAGCGCTGCAAGGCCTGCACCGCCTGCCATTGGGCCGGGTCATGGAGAAAGCCGCGCTGCTCGACGGCCGCGCGGTAGGCACTCAGGGGAGAATCGACAGTCATGGCGTCGTGCAGGCTCGCAACCGGGGCTCGCAGTATGCCAGCTTGTCCTAGAGGGAAATATCCAACCGGGCGATCTTGCCCTGCTCGTTGAGCCGGAACACGTAGCGCAACTCCACCGAGCCGCCAGGGAACGTCCCCGAGACCAGTTGCTTGACCAACACTTTGCCGGTGCGTTGCGCCACGTCGAGGACTTCGACCCGTGGCTGGTATTTACGCGCGGTTTCATCCATCCACTGGGCGATGGCGAGGGTGCCGACCCGATGATGGCCTTCATCGAAGACATTCGCGTCTTCGGCGAAGAAACTCGCCACCGTCGAACTGTCGCGGGCATTGGCGGCGCTGATATAGGCCTCGATGGCCGGGGCGAGCACCGAAGTTTGAGTGGTCATGCTGTTCACAGCTCCTTGCTGGTAGAAGGTGGAGCCATCCTAGAACAGCGCTCCGTCAATTCTTGTCAGGAGTGAAGCGCTCGTGTTCGTCCTGGTCGAACAGCTTGCGCCATTGCCTCAGCAGGTCGCTGCGCCGGCCCGGATAACGCTCGCCCTGCTCCCGGGCCGCGGCGATACGGTCGGTGCGAAAGGTCCGGAAGGCCTGGCGCAACTCACACCAGGCGACCACCACCCGCGCCTCGTTCATGAAACCCAGGGCCAGGGGCCAGATCAGCCGCTGGCTGGGCACCTGGTGCACATCGGCGTAATCGATATGCAGCTTGGCCTGGTCGCGAATGGCCTGGCGAAACACATTCAACGGCACGGCATTGTCCGGGTAGCCATACCCACGCGGCCCCGGCAGCAGGGTCGGATTGCGCAGGGCCTCCTGGGCGGCCGGCGCCAGCACCGCGGCGATCTTGGCCAGGGCATCGGAAGCGGCCTTGCTCAGCACCTCGTCGCCACGCTGATCGACATATTGCAGGCCAAGGACAATGGCCTCGGTTTCATCGGCATTGAGCATCAGCGGCGGCAGGAACAAGCCACTACGCAGGATGTAGCCGACACCCGCCTCACCCTGGATCGGCGCGCCGAGGGCGGTGAGTTCGGCGATATCGCGATAGACCGTACGCTCGGAAATCTCCAGCTCGCAGGCCAGCGCCGCAGCGGTGGTCGGACGGCTTTTGGCACGCAATACCTGGAGCAAGGTGAGTAAACGCGAAGTGCGGGACACGGTGGACGACCTCTGGCCGGATCAAGGGCCGCAGCTTAGCAGAGCCCCCTGTCAGGAATTGTCAGGAGCGCGGCGGCCTGGATGAAGTCAGCGCGGAGGCGTTGCGGGGCAAGGCCCGATGCACGATTTTTGAGGCGAGCGCGATCTTGTGGCGAGCGGGGCGCTCGCTGCGAAGCAGTCGCAAAACCGGCTATCTCAGCCTACCTGATGGACCGAGCTCTCTGGTTTTAGGGCCGCTTCGCGTCCCAACGCGGGCAAGCCCGCTCGCCACAAATTTAGACCAGGCCTGAGATCGCACCCAACGGCATAGGGGCATCAATCTTCAGACGTATCGACCTCGCCTCTTCTCACCCGCTTGGCAAACTCGGTCTCGATACCTTGCGCCAGTATCCGTGCCTGGCCTCGCCAGTCCTCGCGCTCGACCCGCCCTGGAAAGCTGAAGTAATGCTCTATCCAGTGCACCTGCGGCTCCGTCCATTGGGCAATCTGGGAAAACCGGTAAATACCCAGCTCATGCAGCACGGCTTCATTTTTATGACCCACCCCTGAAATCAGCTTCAGGTTATCGAGGGCGCCGGTGGGTTTTTCCATGACCAGCGGACGACTGCCCACCCCGGCGGCATCGATTGCCGCCGCCCGGGTTCCAGGCTGTGGAGCGGTGGTGCTGGTGGCGGCATCGGCCGCCAGCAGGGTGTGAACCCAGGCACTGAACCAGCAACCGACCAGGTAAGCCGCAAACAACAGCAAGGCACTTTCCAGCCACAAGCCGGCACGCCCCGGTAACAACTTGAGCACGGCGATCACCACACCGACGGCAAAGATCCATAACGCCCCATGCAACCAACCGGCGACCCAGCGGGCATGACGCTCGGTCTCACTGACGATCCAGCCCACCAGCAAACCCAGGATCCCGGCTATCAGCATCCAGCCCCAATACTGTTCAAATAAATAACTCATGATGGTTGCTCCTGGTTATTTAGCGTCAGTCGGGGCTGTGACAGCGTTGTCATCCGATACCTTTATTTCTATCCGACGATTTTGTGCCTGGCCCTGCGGCGTATCGTTCGACGCCACCGGATCAGCCTCGCCAAATCCCGCGGCTTTCAGGTGTTGCGCAGTGACGCCATGTTTGGCCAGATAAGTGACCACGGCTTCGGCCCGGCGCTTGGAAAGTCCCAGGTTGAAGGCAGCATTGCCGGTGTTGTCGGTGTAGCCATCCACTTCGAACTGCTCGTCGGGACACTGTTTGGCCGTGGTCACCAACGCATCCAGCGCCGTTTGCGAAGCCGGTGACAAGATGTCCTGGGCGGTATCGAACAGCACTTTGTATTGATTCAGGGCTGCGTCGAACTGTTGTTCGCAAGCCTTGGCATCAATAACACCGGTTGAGTTCTGTGCATTGGCCTGGGGCTCCTCGACAACGCCGGTCGTCGGTGCGGCCGGCGCGGGAGGGACAACTTCGGGAGGGCTGCCGATATCGCTATCGGGCGGTGTCACGGGCTCGTCGCCCAGGGTGCCGATCACCTGTCTGACACCATAGGTTTGACCGGCTGTGTCACGGGTTTTTGATGTTGCATTGGGCAGGGTCACGTCACGTCCGGCGACAGCAACGGGAGCACTATCAATCGCACTCCCCACGCGGGTCTGCAAATCCTGTTCGACTTCAGGCGTTGTTATCCAAAGAGCGGCCAACCACAGCAAAGCGAGTAACGGTAAACCCCACCACCACTTTTTCGAGCGTGCCATTTGTCTTCTCCTTAACGTAGAAAAACCAACGGACTGCGAAAAATGCTGTAGCAGGTGATACTCAAGTGTAGGTAATAGTGGCCGACCGTCAATATAACGACAATGAACACCCAGAGTGTCAAAGTATTGTTCCGCTCGACAAGTAAGCCGAACCCCCTGTGGACACCCCTGAACTCAGCACCGAACGACTGCTGCCATGTCTCGTGAACAGGCCTGTGCCGCGTTGATCAGTCCTGGATAAAACGCACGCCGGGCTTGGCTCGCTCATCGACCTGCAACTCGAACACATCGGGGCGGGCATAGTGGCCGGTGACGTCAAAATCATAACGGGCGCGAACCAGTTGCTCGGTATCGATCTGCGCGGTCAGCAGGCCGGCCTGGCCGACCAATGGCCCGGCCAGCACCTCGCCCATGGGCCCGACAATCAGGCTGCCGCCGTTGATCAACGGACGTTCGGCCGGCCAGTTGGCCACCTCGACACCCAGCGCCTGCGGCGAAGGCTGGACCTGGCAGGCCGTAACCACAAAGCAGCGGCCCTCACAGGCGATATGACGCATCGTCACCTGCCACATCTCCCGCTCATCCACCGTCGGCGCGCACCAGACCTCGACGCCCTTGGCGTACATGGCCGTGCGCAACAGCGGCATATAGTTTTCCCAGCACACCGCCGAACCGATCCGCCCGGCCTTGCCCTCCACCACCGGCAGGGTCGAGCCATCGCCCTTGCCCCAGATCAGCCGCTCGGTGCCGGTGGGCATCAGCTTGCGGTGTTTGGCCACCAACCCGCCCTGGGGCTCGAAGAACAATACCGTGCAATACAAGGTAGAACCTGCACGCTCGATGACCCCGAGCACCAGGCTCGCCCCGGTGCGGGCGGACAGTTGCGCCAGCGCATCGGTCTCGGCGCCCGGTACATCGATGGCATTGGCGTGATAACGGGCGAAGGCCTCACGGCCCTCGGGCAGCCGATAACCCAGCTGGGTGCCGAAGGTCTCGCCCTTGGGGTAGCCGCCCAGCAAGGCTTCGGGCATCACCACCAGGCAGGCGCCGGACTCGATGATCGCGCGCTCATAGCCGAGGATCTGCTCCAGGGTGTCGCCCTTGCCGCCCGGCAGGGAACCGATTTGCAACGCGGCAACGATGGACTTGGACATGACGTGAACTCCATGAAGATGGGCTGCCGATTGTCATGCCGACCGCCATCATGAATAAAGCCACGCTCGGAACTGAATGATATTAACTAAATAAATATCGAACCCGGACGTCACACCCTGTTCCAGGATCTTCGAAGACGCGCGGTGCGAGCCATCAAATTGACATGTTTGTTATCCGCTGTTCTCGACAGCGACTGCCGAGGGTTAGAATGGCCGAAACCAGGGAAGAATTCATGAGCGAACCGATCCTTTCAGAAGCCGAGTACGACGCCATCACCGACGCTGCCGCGCATTGGTGCATGCGGCTGCATGAAGAGGATTGCACCGGCGCCGAGCGCGAAGCCTTCGCCGCCTGGCTCAAGGCCGACCCGCTGCATGCCTTCGAATACGAAGCCATGCTGGAAATCTGGGACGTGGCCGATCAACTGCCACCGACCGCCGCGCCCCAGGTGGTGGCCCTGGTACCGAAGCGCCCTAGCTGGCAACGCTACGGCATGGCCGCGGCCATCAGCCTGTTGGCGGTTCCTGTCGCCGGCTACCTGGGCTGGAACCTCGGCTGGATTCCCAATACCTACCAGAGCTTCGAGGCCTCGAACCAGTTGCGCCAGGTCACCCTGGCCGACGGCAGCCAGGTGGAACTGAACCTGGGAACGCAACTGACCTACAGCAACTACAAGGATCAGCGCCGGGTGACCTTGAAAAAGGGCGAGGCCTATTTCGAGGTGCGCCACGACGCCGAGCATCCCTTCGTGGTGAAGGCCGCCGAGGGTCAGGTGCGAGTCACCGGAACCAAGTTCAACGTGTGGATGTACCAGGACCAGGTTCGCGTGACCTTGCTGCAAGGCTCGGTGCTGGTCAGCAGCAACACCGCCCGTCCCGGCGATGGCTATCGCCTGGACCCGGGCATGCAGGCCCGCTACAAATCCGGCGACTATGAACCGCAGATCAGCCAGACCTATGCGCAAGACGCCAACCTGGCCTGGCGCACCGGCAAGCTGGTGCTCGACAACCTGATGCTGAGCGATGCCCTGCCGTTGATCAACCGCTACCTGGAGCGTCCGGCACTGCTGGCCGACAAGACCACCGGGGCGATTCGTATCGGCGGGATCTACAGCACCGGGGAAGTGCAGCGGTTGCTGACCTCCCTGCCCAAGGTCCTGCCGGTGTACCTGACGCAGAACAAGGAAGGCCAGGCAGTGATCAACGCAATCCCGCAGGATACCCCCAAGGGCTGATCAGCCTCTTGAGCGTGTCGCAAAACCTGTAGGAGCCGGCTTGCTGGCGATGGCGCCAGCAAGATCACCGCAAGGCTTGCCGGCCTCATCGCCAGCAAGCCGGCTCCTACAAGGGACCGCGTTGCCCATCGCCTTCTAGGTTACTGCTGCGGTTCGCGGATCACCTGCACGCGGTACTCGGCATCCGCCTTGATCTGCTGTTCGGTGAACGGCAACACACTCCACTGCTTCTTCGAGAACGCGTCGGTCTGATCGCGGAAGTGCGGCGATGTCGGGTCAGTGGACAACGAAAACGCCAGCAACCCCAGCGCCTGGGGTCCCTTGTCGTCAAAACTCACTACCTGCAGATAGCTGGTGCCACCCACGACTTCGCGCTTGCCACTCTCCCCCGGCACACTCTGAATCGCGTTGTAGATGCCCAGGGTCGCCGGACCGCCATGCACCGGCACCGGCTGCCCGCCCTGGCTGACCTGCTGCACATCGCCCCAGTGACTGTCGGCCGTCAGCCCCGCCGCCTTCACCTGTTCCAGCGACGCCAGCATCGCCGCGTGCAGCGCCCTGGCCACCTTGATCTGCTCGAAAGCCAGGCCACGCGGGGTGTGCTGCGGATCGGCCGGATCGAACCTGACCCGCCAGAAGTTTTCACCTTCGGACAAGTGCGCCAGGATGTTCTGGAAATGCACCATGCCCAGCCCGCTTTGCAGGTTTGCGTGGGCGTCCCAGTCCTTGAGGCTGGCGCACACCGGCGCCAACGCCGCAGCATCGCTGCCCAGGTCGCCGGCGCAGAAACGCAGCAGGTCCGGTAGCACCAGGCTGGCCAGGTATACCTGATCGTCCATCACCATCGCCTGCAAGTCCGCGACCTTGATCGCCGCGGGCCGGTCCAGCCGCGCCAGGCGCTCGAGGGCAAAGCGCGCCCGTGGCCCGAGGGGCTCGCCCTCACGACTGACCAGCGGCGAAAAGCCCTTGAGCGGCGCCCGCGGGTTGACCATCCAGGCCGAATCGTTGGAGTTCTGCAGATAGTCGCCACGCTCCAGTTGCGGCAACTGGTCCGCCGGGAAGATGCCTTTCTGCGCGGCATTTGCCGCCATGTCCCAGGCACAGGTCTTGCGCGAGCCGTCGAGCACCACCAGCGGCCCGCTGCCACGGGGGTCGCCGCACAAGGCCAGCTTGGCTGCATTCACATAAGGCACCACCGACAGGTTCATATACAGCGCCTTCCCCTGGTCATCCACCGCCAGGGTGTTGACCCACGGAATGCCCTGAATCCGCTGCACCGACGCCTGCAACGCCTGGAGGTTGTCGGCATGATCCATCGCGTACCACTGCTGCAATACGCGGTCGTTGTCCTGGTTGGCATCGCGCAGGCTGAACGCCACCTCGCGGTTCCAGTCGAGCTTGCCGGGCCATTGCACCACCGGCCCGAACACCGAGCTGTAGAGCACCCGCTCAACCGTCCTGGTGCTGCCATCGGCCTGCTTGACCTCGACCTTGACCAGGCGCTTGTCCATCGCCGTGGATTGGCCATCGAGCAGGTAACGGGTCGGGTCCTTGGGGTCGAGCTGCAACCGATACAGGGTGAAATGCCTGGACGTGTCCACCGTGTGGGTCCAGGCCAGGTGCCGGTTGAAGCCGATATTGATCATCGGCAGGCCCGGCAAGGCCGCGCCCATCACATCAAGCTGGCCGGGAATGGTCAGGTGCATCTGATAGAAACGCAGGCCGCCGACCCAGGGGAAATGCGGGTTGCCGAGCAACAACCCACGACCGTTGAACGAACGCTCGCCGCCGACCGCCACCGCATTGCTGCCACGGTCCAGGGCAAAACGTTGCAGGCGTTCGGCCGCCAACTGGAACGACGGGCTCGCCACCTGGGCGGTCTGCTGGGGTGGCGTGGCGGCGGCCAGGGCTTCGGCGAACTGCCCGGCACCGCCTTCCATCAGCAGGCGGCGGGTCAGCCTGACCAGGTCCTGCGGCGTGATCGGCCGTACCCACTCGCCCCGGCACTGCTCCGGCAAGCCCCCGGCCTGGCGCTCGCTGAGCTGGCGGTTGTAGCCGGCGACATAACCTTCGATCAACTGCGCGACCTGCGGGGTTTGCGCCTTCCAGAAGGCCGCTACCGCCTCCGGCGTATTGAGCCAGTTGAAGAACAGGTCGCTGGTGAGGTTGTCACGCCGCTCGAGGGTCATCTGCTCGGGGCCGAAGTAACGCGAGCGCTGGCCATTGACCGTGACGATTTCGTTGGCCAGCAGGCACAGATTGTCCTGGGCATAGGCGTAGCCGATGCCGTAGCCCAGCCCGCGCTCGTCGCTGGCGCGAATATGCGGTACGCCAAAAGTGGTGCGACGGATCTCGGCGCTCAGGTCGCGACTCCCGTCAGCCCCCACGCGGGCCACGGCGTGGGTACCGAGGCCGATCAACAACGTCGCCAGGCACAGCCTGGATAGCGAGCGGGTAATAATCACACTGACTCCTGATGGAATATCGAACACCAGGCGAGCGCGCGCGCGACAGCGAACGGCAGCCCGGAAATCGGCCACCGTGCAAATCAAACAAGGGACGGCCGATGCCTGCCCATAAAGACGAGTCTGAACATGAAAATTTAGGGGTATCCAGGAGCCCGAACATGAAAGTTTGGGGATATCGGGGTGCCATCGCCTGTCTGCGACCTGATACTGACAAATTTTCTACATTCGAAGCTTCATGATTTATCCGTCTCGCTCGTCCTTATCAAGGAGAGCCGACATCACCTTCCTGATCAGGCTCTGAAAAGGAGTTTTTGCATGTACGACCAGCACAGGTCAACGGACGGTATTTCCTTGCAACGCGATCCTTCCTACAGCTCGGGCGCCATGTTGGCCAAACCTGCCGAACGCAGCGGTAACCACCGTATTCGTCAGTTGCTCAAACACTTCGGTTTGCGCACCAGCCTGATCCGCCTCAAAGTCATCGATGCGCTCTTGAGCGCCGGCGAAGACCATCGCCGGCTGGGTGTGCGCGGGGTTCACAGTCACTTGCTGGAGCTGGGCATTCCCTTGTCCTTTCTCAGCGTGCGCGAGGTGCTCAAGCGCCTGTGCAGCGAGGGCGTCGTGGTGCTCAACGCGGACAAGAGCTACAGCCTGCACCCGGATGCGACCGCGACCCTGGAGCTACAGGACGCCGAGCCGCAGGCCACGGGTCTCGATACCTGAGTTCAGGGCTTGACCTTGCGGCGCATGACACCGTTGATCACCACCACGAGCACCGCCACGCCAATGGCGATGTACTGGAACAGCTTCTCGCTGATGACCCCGGTGTTTTGCAGATAGGACAGGCCGAACATGATCCCCAGCACCACCAGGGAAATCAGAATCGAGTACTTCAGACGCTGCGATTGAGTCATTACCTATTCCTGAATAGTTAAAACTTGAAACGATAAATGTATCCGACTTGTATCTTAATCCATACCAACGCCCTACAAATGGCGATGAATGAAACGACACATGCGGGGTCCCATAGTATATCCGGGGAAGGGTTTTATCTTCCCGGCTTCACCCATGAGGATTTATCCATGTTTCGTCGAATCACGATGTTGATTCCCCTGCTGGTCATCTTGTCCCTGAGCGGCTGCTTCATTTTCCCCCATGGCGGAGGCTGGCACGATCACCGCTATGCCGATGGCCCTGGCGAATACCGTCGCTGATAGCCGTCGCTGATTACCGGTTGAGACACACGCCCTTGTAGGAGCCGGCGCGCTGGCGATGAGACCGATCAGCCTTGCATGACTATACGGCCGCCATCGCCAGCAAGCTGGCTCCTACACAGATCCCGCCAGACCGATCCGTTCGTTCTGACCGCGTTTTGCTCAACGCCGAAACCCGGTACCCGGCCGGGTACAGATCTCCACCAGCCAATCGACAAACACCCGCACCCGCGCCGACATCTGTCGATGGGGCGGATACATCGCGCTCAACGGTAATCCGGGCGGTGGATGATCGCGCAACACTTCGCACAACTGGCCGCTGCGCAGTTGTTCGACCACGTGGTAATAGGGAATCTGCACCAGCCCATAGCCGGCTTCACACGCCGCCAGGTAACCGTCGGCACTGCTGACCGAAAGACGCTTGGGCAGGTCGATCGCCTGCAACTGGTCGCCCTGCTGGAACTCCAGGCCGAAGCGCTTGCCGCTCACACTGGAAAAATACTCGACCATCCGATGCCCCGCCAGGTCCGCCAGTGACGTCGGCAACCCCATGCGTTCGATATAGGCCGCACTGGCACAGGTCACTTGCTCGACCAGCACCAGCGGCCGGGCCACCAGCGAATCGTCCAGGGCCTCGCCGCCACGCAGCACACAATCGATGCCATCACGGATCAGGTCCACGGGCCGGTCATTCAGGCCGATTTCCAGGTCGATCAGCGGATAACGCTCGCTGAATTCGGGCAATACCGGAATCACGATCAAGCGGCCGATGCCCGCCGGCATATCGACCCGCAGGGTCCCCCGCGGATTGCGCCGGGCAGAGGAAAACACCGCTTCGGTTTCCTCCAGGTCCGCCAGCAGTTGCACGCAGCGCTGGTAATAGGCCGCGCCGTCGAGGGTGGTGCTGACCTGGCGGGTGGTGCGGTGCAACAGTTGCACCCCCAGATGCGCTTCCAGTTGCTTGACCAGCACCGTCACCGAGGCCCGGGGCACTTGCAGGCTGTCGGCGGCCTTGGCGAAACCGCCCAGCTCGACGATCCGGGTAAAGACCCGCATGGCGTTAAAGCGATCCATCGGCCCTCCATTATTGGGATTTTACGAATAGTGATAGTGCTTTTAGCCGGTTTATCGCGCTTTTGTCGAGGTTCACACTGCATGAAATCCCACAGGAGCTCACACCATGCACACCCGTCAACTCGGCAAGAACGGCCCACAGGTCTCCGCCATCGGCCTCGGCTGCATGGGCATGACCGATTTCTACACCACCGGCAGTGACACCCGCGAAGCCACCGCGACCCTGCATCGGGCGCTGGAACTGGGCGTGACCCTGCTCGACACTGCCGACATGTACGGCCCCCACAGCAACGAGGAGCTGATCGGCCAGGCCATCGCCGGCAAACGCGATCAGGTGTTCCTGGCCAGCAAGTTCGGCATCCTGCGTGACCCGGCCAACCCGGCGTACCGCGGGGTCAGCGGCAAGCCGGAGTACATTCGCACGGCCATCGACGGCACCCTCAAGCGCCTCGGCGTGGAGACCCTGGACCTCTACTACCAGCACCGTATCGACCCGGAAGTGGCCATCGAGGAAACCGTCGGCGCCATGGCCGAACTGGTCAAGGCCGGCAAGGTCCGTTACCTGGGTTTGAGCGAGGCCTCGGCCGAGACCCTGGAGCGCGCACACCGGGTGCATCCGATCAGCGCCTTGCAAAGCGAGTACTCGCTGTGGAGCCGTGACCAGGAAGACAACGGCTGCCTGGCCGCCTGCCAGCGCCTGGGGATTGCCTTTGTGCCCTACAGCCCGTTGGGTCGCGGTTTCCTGACCGGCGCGCTGAAGAGCCCGGACGATTTCGCCGCCGATGACTATCGGCGTTTCAGCCCGCGCTTCCAGGGCGAGAACTTCGCCCGCAACCTGCGGCTGGTGGAGCAGGTCCAGGCGCTGGCCGCGGAAAAAGGCGTGACCGCCGGGCAACTGGCGCTGGCCTGGGTCCTGGCCCAGGGCGACTACCTGATCCCGATTCCCGGGACCAAGCAGCGCAAATACCTGGAAGAGAACGTGGCGGCGCTGGAGGTAAAACTGAGCCCCGCCGAGTTACAGGCCCTGGAGGCGATTTTCCCGGCGGGTGTCACAGCCGGGCTGCGTTATCCGGAAGCGGTGATGCAGGGCCTGAATCGCTGAACACAGCGCCTCAGAAATCGCGCTTATAGAAAATATCCAGGGAACTGGCCACACCACTCGCCGCCTCCAGATACACACGTTTGCTCAACAGATAACGCAAGGCGATGGTGTTGGCCGGTTCGAACACCCCCACCCCATAGCGCAAGCTCAGCTTCTCGGTGATCTTGCCACTGGCCACCACCGACGTGGTGCTGCCACTGCCATGGGTATCGAGGGAAAAATCCTCGATACCCAGGTTCTTCGCCAGGTCGCCGGTCAACCCGGCACTGCCCATCAAACCCAGCCCCAACGCCGCCTGGGCCAGCACACTGCTGTCTTCGCCGGTGGTGCTCAACGGTCGCCCCAGTACCAGATAGGACAACGCCTGCTCCTGGCTCATGGCCGGCTCCGAGAAAATCTCCGTGGTCGGTTGTTCGGCGCTCCCGCTCAGGCGAATACCGGCAATCACATCATCGGTCTGGCGAATCGCCTCGATATCCAGGTACGGTTGGTCGATGGGCCCGGCAAACAGCAACCGCGCCCGGCGAATGGTCAGGCGCTGGCCATAGGCACTGTAGCGCCCGTCGTTCAGACGCAACTCACCACGGGTGTCGAGGTTGTCACCGATATGTACCTGCCCCTGCAAGTCGGCGGTCAGGCCGAAGCCGTTGAAGCTGAGCTTGTCCTCCCCCACCAGCACCTCGATATCCATGGACATCGCCAGCGGTGCCTTGCCCTCCGCGGTCTGCTGGCCGACGATCACCGTGTCGTCCGAGACCTTGACCGTCGACGGCGGCAGCTCGCGCACGACAATCGCGCCCTTGGGCACATGCACCTTGCCGGCAATCGCCAGCTTGTCGCCGTGCATCGACACCGTCAGGTCCGGCGCGACTTCAAGGGTCGCATACGGCTCGACACTGACCGGCAACTGCGAACCCTTGATCGCCAATTCCAGCTGTAGCGCATCGGTCCAGTCGATATGCCCGGTCAGGCTGCCGTGCCCGGCCTCGCCACCGGTCCAACTGCCGTTGAGCTGGACGTTTTCCCCGGCAATCTGCGCCTGCACCCGCAGGTCCTTGACCGTGGTCGGCACTTCCGAGCCGGAGACCTCGCCGCCGCTCAAGGTCAGGTTGCCGTTGACCTTGGGGGCCAGCAAGCCGCCGGACAAGCGCCCGCTGCCGTCCAGGCGACCGGCCAGGGTCTCGACCTTACGCACGAAAGGTCGGGCCACACTGAGGTCGAGGCCACTGAGGCGGAAATCGCCGGTCAGGGGTTTGTTCTTTGCCAGGGGATTGATCTGCGCCTGGAGCATCAGCTCGCCAAGCTTGCCACCGCGAAAATCCAGGACCATATCGACCCGTCGCGGAGTCAGGTTGCTGGTCAGCTTGAGGGTCTCGTAGGGGAAATCCAGCCATTTGCGCCGTTCGCGCATGCGCAACGTGCCGCCACTGGCATCGATCATGATCTGGCCCTTGGGGCCGCTGGCCGGCAGGTCCACTTGCAGGTCGGCATTCAGCCGGCCCTGCCAGGCGAAGTCGCGAGGCAACCATTGCCCCAGGCTTTCCAGGGGGAACTGCTTGAGGTGATAGCGCAGGCGCGGCTCGGGCATCAGCCGCTGATCCTCGCCACAGAGGCTGGCCTCCCCCGACAACCAGCAGTGGCTGCCGAAGTTCAGCCGGCCATCGGCGAGGTATTCGAGGTTGGCCGGGTTCTGCAGTTTCCAGTCCTGGCCGCCGGTCTGCACATCGCCGGAAACCAGGCGCCCGCGCCAGTTGCCCTTGTCGAGGCCGCCGTCCAGGCCGAGCGCCAGCTTCAGCAGCGGGCCTTGCAGGTCGAGTTGTGCCTGCTGGCGCTTGAGATCGCCCTGGCCGTGCAAGGTCAGGGTGCCCAGGGCCTTGTCACCGGCCTGGATGCCGTCGCCCTTGAGGTCCAGTTGCCCACGTTGGGCGCTGTCGAGGTTGGCCTCGAGACTGAGATCCTGCAGGCGGTTATCGGCGAACACCAGTTGCTGGCCGTGCAGGCTGACCTTGCCTTGCGGCGCCTTGAGCGTGCCAGCGAAATCGACCCGGCCTTTGACTTGCCCGCGCAACTGCGGCCAGAGCTGGCCCAGGCGCGGCAGGTTGAGGTCGAGTTGCCCGGCCAGGCGTTGTTGCAGGCTGCCACTACCCTGGATGCGGTTGTCGCCGAGACGAATGTCCAGGGCACCGAGGGTCCATTGCTCGCCTTTGCCGCTGGCCTTGGCCTGGAGCAGCGCCGGTTGCCCGCGCAGCTTGCCCTTGAGGTCGATATTCGCCTCGACGGAAAGCTGCTGGTTCTTCAATTCGCCTTTGCTGCGCAGCGGCCCGGCCAGGGTTCCGGGCAACTCCGCCAGCCAGTACGCCGGGTTGAGCGCGCTCAGGTCCAGGGCGGTGTCCCAGGCGATGCCGTCGGCGAATTGCAGCTTCAGGTAGCCGCTGGCCTTGCCCTGCCCCGCCTTCAGTTCGAGCTGCGGCAGGGCGATCTGTTTCAGGTCACCGCTGAACGGCGTCAGCAGGCTGAACTTGCCCGCCGGGCCGTCGAGATCGGCCTGGAGGTAACCCAGGTAGTTGCCGTCGCGGTAATGCACTTCACCGACCAGGGTCCGCGCCTTGACCGCCGGCTCCTCGATCAACGGGTACAGGCGATGCCAGGGGAAGTCCAGCCAATCGACCTTGGCATCGGCACTGAAGCCCTTTTGCCAATCCAGTTCAGCACTGAGTTTCAGCCGCTGCCTGGCATCGGCGGTCAGGTCCAGCGCGGCGATCTGCGCGCCCTGCGCATCGACCCGACCTTGCAGGTTCAGGTCGACGGGGCCTTGCTCGGCCGGCAGCACGGCCTTGCCCTGGAGCTGGTAACCGTCTTTCAGGTTGCCGCTGCCGGTGAGCTCCAGCTGATTGAGTTGCAGGGTGTCCGGCAACTCGGCGCTGGCCTTGAAAGCATCGGCGGTGATCCGCACCCTGGCCGGCAGGTGCTCGGCCAGGGCCTCCAGTTCACCCGTCAGTTGGCCCTGCAGATAACCGCTGCTGTTGGCCTTGAGCTTGAGGGTCTTGAGCAGATCGCCCTGCACTTCCAGCGCCAGGGCCCAGGGCACGCCGCCCGGAGCCGGCAACAGCAGCTTGCCTTCGGCCGTCAGCGGCCAGTCGCCACTCGGTTGCAGCAGCCCGGAGAGGTCCAGGCTGAGGTCGTCGTGCTGCAAGTGCACGGCATCGATCTGCAATCCCTTCGCCGTCCAGTGCGCGGCCAGTTGCAACTCCTTGAGCTGCTCGCTGCCGTCGAGCCACAGGCTGCCGATACGTACCTGGTGCAACTCGATCGCCACCGGCAGTTTCAGCGTCGGCAAGCTCAGCGGCCCACTCTCGGCGGGCGCGCTCGGTTCGAAGCGCAGGTCGACCCGCTCGACTTCCAACTGCTCGATACAGAGCACAAAGTGCGTCAGGCACAGCGGCGACCAATTGAAGCGCGGCTGCTGCAATTCGACCCGATTGCCGCCCTGTTGCCAGAGCAGGTGATCGGCACTCCACTGGCCACCCAAATGGCCCTGGAAATTTTCCACGCTCAAACCCGGCACTTGCGCCAACGCCCAACGACTGCCGGCCTGGGTACCCAGCACCAGCCCCAACGACACCAGCAACAACAGGATCAGCGAGACAACCGCCAGGCCAAGTACTTTCAAACCGCGCTTCACAACTCAGGCCCCATGGAAAAGTGCAAACGGATACCGCCGGGATCGTCCAGCGCATGGGCCAGGTCGAGGCGGATCGGCCCCACCGGCGAGATCCAGCGCACGCCGATGCCGACGCCGGTCTTGAGGCTCGGCAACTCCAGGGTGTTGAACGAGTTGCCCTGGTCGACGAAGGTCGCGACCCGCCATTTCTCGGCGATGGAATATTGGTACTCAAGGCTGCCGGCGACCATGTAGCGCCCACCGATCCGATCGCCCTCGGAGTTTTCCGGGGACAGGCTCTGGTAGTCGTAGCCGCGCACACTCTGGTCGCCGCCGGCGAAGAAGCGCAGGGACGGCGGCACGTTCCGGTAGCCGTTGGTGGCGCTGCCGCCGAACTGGATCCGGCCGAGGAAACGGTGATTGTCCCAGAGGGTAGTCAGGCCCTTGAGCGTGGCCGTGCCGTACAACAGATTATTGTCCGAGGCCAGGCCCTCCTTGGCGACCTTGCTGTCGAACTCCAGGCGATAGCCATTGTGCGGATCGATACGGTTGTCGCTGCGCAGGTAGGAGTAATTGATACCCGGCATCAGCAAGGTACTCAGGCCCGAATCGTCGCCGAGGCGATATTCCTCGCGCTGCCACTTGAGCGAGATCACCCGCTGCCAGCCGCTGGGCAGCTTGCTGTGCCATTCCGGGCCGATGGTGAACAGCTTGCTCAGGCTGTCGGTGTTGGAGATCTCTTCGTACTGGTAGCCGGCGGCCCAGCGCAGCTTGTCGGTGAGCGGCGGGTCCAGCGGATGGTCGTACCACAGGCCGATATTCTGCCGGGGCGCGGACACCTCGCTTTCGATCCCGTAGCTGTCGCCCTGGGCATTGACCCAGTGACGGGTCCAGTTGGCCTTGACGCGGGGCCCGACGTCGGTCGAATAGCCCAGGCCCAAGCCCATGGTCCGCGGCTTGCGGGTATCGAGCTGGACCTCGACCGGGATCACCCGGTCCTTGGCCGCCATCGGTGCCGCGTCCACCCGCACGCCTTCGAAATAGCCGCTCGATTGCAGGGCCTGGTTGAGTTCGGCGATCAATTCGGAATCGTAGGGGGTACCGGCCTTGAACGGCACCATGCGGTGCAGCAGGTCTTCGTCGAACGGCGTGTCACCGGCGAAATGCACCGGGCCCAGGGCGTAGCGCGGACCGCTGTCATAGATCAGTTCGATATCGGCGACGCCCGCCTGGGGATCGACGATCAGCTTCTGGCTGATGAAGTGGCCGCTGAAAAAGCCGTAGCGCGAAGCCCGGTTGAGGATCAGCCGCTTGGTGTCCTCGTAGCGCCCATGGTTGAGCACGGCGCCGGGCTTGAGGGCGTCACTGCCGGGGATTCGGAAGGCCTTGAGACTGGCGGCCGGGCCTTCGACGCGCACGGTGACATTGCGCAGATGTACCGGTTCGCCAGGGTCGATGGTGAGGATCAGTCTGGGGGTCTTGCCGGCTTCGACTTCCGTCTCGATCTGCGGCTGATAATAGCCGAGCGCCTGGGCGGCCTTGCGTGCCTGCTCCTGCGCGCCGCGGCTGAAACGCCGCAGGGCATTTTCGCCACGATTACCGAGACTGCCAATGTAGCCTTCCACATTGGCCTTCAACTCGTCGTTCGCGGGCTTGACCCGTACATCGAGTTCGCTTTGCGCCAGGGCCGCCATGCTGCAACAGAGCAGGAGCAAACCGCCGGTCAATCTTATAGAAAACATCATAGGCGCGGATGCTATCACGGGCTGGGTTAGGGCCGTCATAGAACGCGAAACCGACCGGAAAGTTCGACAGTCAAGCCATTGCTGTTTGTAACACCTGAGGGTTGGCGTGATAAAACACGTGTTCGCGGATGGCTCCCACCGCCACCTCACCGATTTCCTCATAACCCTGGCGCTTGTAGAACTCCAGGTAGCGCGGGTTGCCGGTATCGAGCACCACGCCTTGGGAATGCGGGTCCTCGGCACACCAGTTGTGCACCGCCATCAGCAGTTGCTCGCCATAGTGCTGGCCCTGGAACTGCGGGTGGATGCCCAGCAACGGCAGCACATGCACCGAATTCGACGGCAGACAGGCGAGCACCGCCTGCTGGTATTCCAGGTAGCGGCGGGTACAGCGAAAGCCGGTGCTCAGCACCATGCGCATGCGCCAGACCCAGCTCTCGGTGATGTCCAACCGACGTTGTGGCGGGGCGATCAGCGCGATGCCGATCAGGCGGTCGTTGACCAGCAGCCCGATGGCCGGCAGATCCTCGAGAAAGTGTTGCTTGACCCGCTCGCGCACCGTGGCCCGGACCCGCTGCTCGTAGCCCGGGCGTTCGGCCTCGAACAGATAGGCGAACGTCGGTTCATGCCGATAGGCCTGGTACAACAGGGAGCGTGCTTCCCGTGAATAACCACCGTCGAGCAGATGGATCTGGGCCGTGATCTCTGGCATATCCGGCATGGCGGTCAACCTCCCTGGCCGCGGCGGCTGCCGCAACGATCTGAGAGAACGTTAGCAGTGCATCGCTACTCCCGCCACGCTGGCTGTCACCGGACTTGTCGGCTAGCATCGCTGTTTTGCCAGGATTGCCGCCCATGAAAATCGTCTCGTTCAACATCAACGGCCTGCGCGCCCGGCCCCATCAGTTGGCGGCGCTGATCGAGAAGCACCAGCCGGACGTGATCGGCCTGCAGGAAACCAAGGTTTCCGATGAGCAGTTTCCCCAGGCCGAAGTCGAAGCCCTGGGTTACCACGTGCACTTTCACGGCCAGAAAGGTCATTACGGCGTGGCCCTGCTGTCGCGCCAGGCGCCATTGAGCCTGCACAAAGGTTTCGAGGGCGACGATGAAGAAGCCCAGAAGCGTTTTATCTGGGGCACCTTCGCCGATGAAAACGGCACGCCGGTGACCATCATGAACGGCTATTTCCCCCAGGGTGAAAGCCGCGACCATCCGACCAAGTTCCCGGCCAAGGAACGCTTCTACCAGGATTTGCAGCAGTTGCTGGAAAGCCGGTTCACCCACGACCAGCCACTGGTGGTGATGGGCGATATCAATATTTCCCCGGAGGACTGCGATATCGGCATCGGTGCCGACAATGCCAAGCGCTGGCTGAAAACCGGCAAGTGCAGCTTCCTGCCGGAAGAGCGCGAATGGTTGGCGCGCCTGAAAAACTGGGGGCTGGTGGACAGTTTCCGGCATCTGCACCCTGAAGTGGATGACCGTTTCAGCTGGTTCGATTACCGCAGCCGTGGTTTTGAAGACGAGCCCAAGCGCGGCCTGCGGATCGATGTGATCCTGGCCTCGAATGGCTTGCTGCCGAGGGTCAAGGCTGGTGGGGTCGACTATGAATTGCGCGGCATGGAAAAGCCTTCCGACCATGCGCCGATCTGGCTGGAACTGGGCTGATCCCCGCTCCCGAACCCCACAACCCCCTGTAGGAGCCGGCTTGCTGGCGATGGCGTCCGATCAGGCGATGCAAGGCTCACTGGCCTCATCGCCAGCAAGCCGGCGCCTACAGGGGCGTGGTGTTTTCAAGAATGGGGCTTGACGCCCGACCTGCGTCATTTAACTGAAACCTGACTGACTTATTCTTGCAGCACTCTGGCCCATTAAGGTGCAGGCCCCATGCTGCGCGCGCTCTCACTGTTGATCCTCTGCGGCCTCCCCGCCCTGACCCTGGCGGCCCTGCCCGCGCCGCCCGATGACGGCCCGGCCCTGCGCATCCAGGGTTCCAACACCATCGGCGCCGACCTCGGGCCGGCGCTGGTCAAGGGCTGGCTCGAGGAACAGGGCCTGCATGGCGTGCACCTGGCCAACACCGGCAAGGACAATGAACAGCGCGTGATCGCCACCACCGAGCAGGGCCGCCGGGTCCGGATCGAAGTCGCCGCCCATGGTTCCAGCACCGGGTTCACTGCCCTGAAAGCCGGAACCGCCGACCTCGCCGCCTCTTCACGCCCGATCAAGGACGCGGAACTGGCAGACCTCGCCAGTCTCGGCGATCTGAAAAGCCCCGACGCCGAGCAAGTGATCGCCATCGACGGCGTGGCGATTATCCTCCATCCGCAAAACCCGCTGACCCGACTGAACACCGAAGAGCTGGCGAGAATCTTTTCCGGCGAGGTGAAAACCTGGGAAGAACTGGGCGGAATCGGCGGCGCCATCCACCTCTATGCCCGCGATGAACAGTCCGGGACCTGGGACACCTTCAAGGAGCTGGTCCTGGCCCGTCGCGGTAAATCCCTGGCCGCCGGCGCCAAGCGTTTCGAGTCCAGCGAGCAGTTGTCCGATGCGGTCAGCCAGGATCACCAGGGGATCGGTTTTATCGGCCTGCCCTACGTCCGCCAGGCCAAGGCCGTGGCCATTGTCGACGGCGATTCGCAAGCGATGCTGCCGCTGGCCAGCCTGATTGCCACCGAGGATTATCCACTGTCGCGGCGGCTGTTCTTCTACCTGCCACCCAACCGCCAGAATCCCTGGGCCGCGCCCCTGGTGCGCTTCGCGCAAAGCCCGGCGGGCCAGGCGATTGTCGCCAGCAACGGTTTTGTCGCGCAGACGGTGCAAGCCATCTCAGTGACTCCCGGCCCGGCCATGTCGCCGGAATACCAGGCACTGGCGAAAGAGGCGCAGCGGCTGTCAGTGAATTTTCGTTTCGAGGAAGGCAGCGCCAGCCTGGACAACAAGGCCCGCCAGGATGTACTGCGGGTCCTGGATTACCTGCATGCCCAAGGCAAGCTGAACAAACAGGTGACCCTGGTGGGCTTTGGCGACGCCAAGAACGACCCAGCCCGCGCAGCATTGCTGTCCAAGCTGCGGGCGATGGCGGTCCGGCGGGAACTGGTAAAAGGCGGCGTGGTGTTTCGCGATATCCAGGGCCTCGGCGCGCAGATGCCAGTGGCGGCCAACACCCTGGATGAAGGCCGCATCAAGAACCGTCGGGTCGAGGTCTGGGTCTACTGAGAGCGGCATTCTCCGAGCACGCCGACATTCTTGTGTCGGAACTGGCACTTGTAGGAGCCGGCTTGCTGGCGATCCAGGCGACGCGGCCTGACAGGACAGCGCGTCGATACTATCGCCAGCAAGCCGGCGCCTATAGGGCTGCATCCACGGCAGCAGTGTCGATCTCAACGCTCCGAACGCATCATCTCGCGCGGCACATACTTGCCAATCTCGTACTTGCCGATCGCCGCCCGGTGCACTTCATCCGGGCCGTCGGCCAGGCGCAGGGTGCGTTGCATGGCGTACATGTAGGCCAGCGGGAAATCGTTGGAAACCCCGGCGCCACCGTGGATCTGGATCGCCCGGTCGATCACCTTCAAGGCCACGTTCGGCGCCACCACCTTGATCTGTGCGATCTCGCTTTTCGCCACTTTGTTGCCCGCGGTGTCCATCATGAAGGCCGCCTTCAGGGTCAACAGGCGCGCCATGTCGATCTCCATCCGCGAGTCGGCGATCTTGTCGATATTCCCGCCCAGGCGAGCCAGCGGCCGGCCGAACGCGGTACGGTTGACCGCCCGCTTGCACATCAGCTCCAGCGCGCGCTCGGCCATGCCGATGGAACGCATGCAGTGGTGAATCCGGCCCGGGCCAAGACGACCCTGGGCGATCTCGAAACCACGACCCTCGCCCAGCAGCACGTTCTCGTAAGGTACCCGCACGTTCTCGAACAGCACTTCGGCGTGACCATGGGGGGCATCGTCGTAACCGAATACCGGCAGTGGACGAACGATCTTCACCCCGGGGGTATCCACCGGCACCAGGATCATCGAGTGCTGCTGGTGACGCGGTGCGTCCGGATTGCTCAGGCCCATGAACACCAGGATCTTGCAGCGCGGATCGCACGCGCCGGACGTCCACCACTTCTTGCCGTTGATCACCCACTCGTCACCCTGGCGCTCGGCGCGGGCGGCCATATTGGTGGCGTCGGACGAGGCCACATCCGGTTCGGTCATGGCGAACGCGGAACGGATCTCGCCGCGCAGCAGTGGTTCCAGCCAGCGCTGCTTCTGTTCTTCATTGGCGTAACGGACCAGCACTTCCATGTTGCCGGTGTCCGGCGCCGAGCAGTTGAACGGCTCCGGCCCGAGCAGCGAGCGGCCCATGATTTCCGCCAGGGGGGCGTATTCCAGGTTGGTCAGGCCGGCACCCAGTTCGGATTCCGGCAGGAACAGGTTCCACAACCCCTCGGCCTTGGCGCGGGCCTTGAGCTCTTCCATGATCGCGGTGGGCTGCCAGCGATCGCCTTCGGCGACCTGGCGCTCGAACACCGGTTCGGCCGGATACACATAAGCGTCCATGAACGCGGTCACGCGTTCACGCAGTTCCTGAACCTTGGGCGAATAGGCGAAATCCATGGGCAGCTACCTTCTTGAGCAGGTGGTCGGGGTCATGGAATCGATGCTAGATCAGCTACGAAAATTTACCAAAGCTATTCTCACCGTGTATTAACATTCATCACCGATATATGATCGGCTGATCGAACCCTAACAATAAGAGCGCCGCGAAATGAATCTGAGCAAGGTCGACCTCAACCTTTTCATCGTCTTCGACGCCATCTATACCGAGGCCAACCTGACCCGCGCCGGGCAGATCGTCGGCATCACCCAGCCGGCGGTGTCCAACGCCCTGGCGCGGCTGCGCGAGACCTTCAACGACCCGCTGTTCGTGCGCACCGCCCAGGGCATGGTGCCCACGCCGATGGCCCAGAACATCATCGGCCCGGTGCGCAACGCCCTGTCGCTGCTGCGTATCTCGGTCCAGGAAAGCCGGATCTTCAACCCGTTGCAGGCGAACAAGACCTACCGCATCAGCATGACCGACCTGACCGAGGCGGTGATCCTGCCGCCGCTGTTCCAGCGCCTGCGCCGCCTGGCGCCGACGGTGGCGATCGAGAGTTTCCTCTCCAAGCGCCGCGAGACCACCAAGGAGCTGGCTGCCGGGCGTATCGACTTCGCCGTCGACGCGCCGCTCAACACCGACCCCCAGGTGCGTCATGTCAAGCTGATGGAAGACCGCTATGTCTGTGCCATGCGCAAGGGCCATGCAATGGCCGGCAAGGACAAGCTGACCCTGGATGACTACATGGGGTTCACCCACATCCATATCTCCAGCCGCCGCAACGGCCTGGGCTATGTCGACCTGGCCCTGGGCAAGATGGGCATCCAGCGCAAGATCGCCCTGCGTTCGCAACATTACCTGATGGCTTCGCAGGTGTTGCAGCAGACCGACATGGTCATGACCGTGCCGGAGCGCTTCGCCCGCCGCCATGACCTGCATTATTTCCCGCTGCCGGTGAATGACGTGCCGCCAGTGGAGACCCACCTCTACTGGCACGAAAGCACCGACCAGGACCCGGCCAACCGCTGGATGCGCGAGCAGATGATCGAGCTGTGCCAACAGGTCACGGCCCATGAGAAGAAGCTCGACAAGGCCTGAATGTGGCGAGCGGGCTTGCCCGCTCGCCACAAGGGAGACCGCGTATTGCCGGCGTGCTTGACGTATACGTCAAGCAGCCCTTAGCTTAGCGCCATGACCTTCCTCGAGCGCTTTCATGAGCAGCCAGACCTACAGCATCTCCGACCTCGCCCGCGAGCTCGACATCACCACCCGGGCCATTCGCTTCTATGAAGAGCAAGGCCTGCTCAGCCCCGAGCGCAAGGGCCTGGAACGCATCTACTCGGCCCGGGACAAGGTGACCCTGAAACTGATCCTGCGGGGTAAGCGCATCGGTTTTTCCCTGGCCGAATGCCGTGAGTTGATCGAACTCTACGACCCCACCAGCGGCAACCAGAAACAGCTCAACAGCATGCTGGCGAAAATCACCGAGCGCCGGGCACAGCTGGAGCAGCAACTGCTGGATATCGAACAGATGCAACTGGAACTCGACACCGCCGAGGAACGTTGCCACCAGGCCCTGCAGACCCTGGAACAGCAGGCCGACCCGATCCTGTAGGAGCAGGGCTTGCCCGCGAAGAGGCCCTTGAGAGCGCTAAAAGCTTCTCGGACAATCTCATCTCGGCCGGCCGCTCCCACATCACCAAAAAAGGTATCCCCCATGTCCCTACCCACCCACGTACGCCTGATCGAAGTCGGCCCCCGCGACGGCCTGCAGAACGAAGCCCAACCCATCAGCGTGGCCGACAAGGTCCGCCTGGTGGACCGTCTCAGCGATGCCGGCCTGGGTTATATAGAAGTCGGCAGCTTCGTCTCGCCCAAATGGGTGCCACAGATGGCCGGTTCCGCCGAAGTCTTCGCCCGTATCCAGCGCAAGCCCGGGGTCACCTACGGCGCCCTGGCCCCCAACCTGCGCGGCTTCGAAGATGCGCTGGCCGCCGGGGTCAAGGAGGTCGCGGTATTCGCCGCCGCCTCCGAAGCCTTCTCCCAGCGCAATATCAACTGCTCCATCAGCGAAAGCCTCGAACGCTTCGTGCCGATCATGGACGCCGCCCGCCAGCATGGCGTGACGGTGCGCGGCTACGTGTCCTGCGTGCTCGGCTGCCCCTATGAAGGCCCGGTCGCCGCCGAGCAGGTCGCCGTCGTGGCCCGCGAGCTGTATGCCATGGGCTGCTACGAAGTGTCCCTGGGCGACACCATCGGCACCGGCACCCCGGGCGCCACCCGGAGGATGTTCGAAGTGGTCTCGGCCAGCGTCCCGCGGGAAAAACTCGCCGGGCATTTCCACGACACCTACGGCCAGGCCATGGCCAATCTCTACGCCAGCCTGCTCGAAGGCATCGCGGTCTTCGACAGCTCCATCGCGGGCCTCGGCGGCTGCCCCTACGCCAAGGGCGCCAGCGGTAACGTCGCCACCGAAGACGTGCTCTATATGCTCAACGGCCTGGGCATCCACACCGGTGTCGACCTCGACCAGTTGCTTCTCGCAGGCCAGGAAATCTGTGCCGTGCTGGGCCGTGTTACTGGCTCCCGGGTCGCCAAGGCACGGCAGGCGGTGTGAATGTGTCCGGGTGTTACCGTCTGGAAACACAAACGAGTAACACGGAAACAGATTCACGACATTGGCCCTTGCCGAAGGTTCACGAAAAAGATCAAGCCCTTGATTTAAAAGGGTTTTCAAAAGTTGGCACGCCACCTGCTATATCTCTTGCATAACAAGAATAAAAAGCAGCAAACCCATAAAAATAAGACGTACCGACTCTGACATAACAAAAACAACACGGCAGAGACGCAGCTAACAGATTTTTTTGGAGAAGGTGTGCTTTCAGGGAACCCTCGGGTCACCCGCAACCGGACAGAGAATAATAAAACTACCTCAAGGTAGCTCCCGAACTGGTTGGATCACCTGATAAAGCAGATCAGCGCTCAAAAAAATACGTTTGCTCTTTGACCCCGGATGGGGGTCACCTAAACGGCGAGAAAGGGTCACGGTCGACAAAAACAACAACAGGCCGCCCCTCAATAATAAGAAAAGAGCATACAACACCACATTCAAGGGGAGCTTCGGCTCCCCTTCGTGTTCCTGCCTTCCTGTCATTCGATGACAAACCCTCCCTGCGCCTATCTATGTACCGCACCTGCCGAATTCACGGAGCGGATACTGAACCTGCCTACGCGGCCATCCGTCTGCGCGATCGCCCCGTATCAATACCCGACTGATGACAGATCCTGAACAGGATGTTTATTTCTTTAATTGGCAGGTATCACCATGTCTCCAAGAACCCCGGTCAAACCCACATCGTCCACCATCAGGGTACCCGTGCCCAAGACGCCGGACCTTCCCGAATCCTTGCGGCCATCACTTCCCACGGGGCCACATGGCAGCGGCCTGCGCCCACACCACCTGGACAACCCGGCGGTTTCCGGCGGTGAGGCTGCCGCCCCTCTTCGACCGGCAGCCAACACGCCAACGGAGCAGAACCTGCAACTGACGGATCTGCCGGATCAGGCCAGGACCGCCATCCCCGCGGCACTGGAAAGCTACCGGGTCAGCACGACCGGGGCGTTGCCGCCACCCGACCCGCAAGGCCTGCGGATCATCAAGAACCGTTTATATGTCGATCTCGATGACGGCGGTACGGTCATGGTCGCGTATGACGTACAACTCAATACCTACCGGGCAAAACGCGCCAATGAACTGCTGCCATCCGGCCCCGCGCTTTATCGGACAGGCAACCGCAGCACCTGGGGAACGGAGCCCATGGCGGTGTCCGTCGATCAGACCACGGCCAGCCCGCCACCACGCAAACGACCACGCCTGGTTGAGGATCCGGCGGCCGCGCCCAAGCCATCGGCGCAAGAGAGCCGTGCAACCGACACACCGCGAGCGTCCGCTGTCGTCGTGGCCAAACTCAGCTATTCCGGCCAGCCCCCCTACACCCGCCTCGCGGGCCCTGACAGCCAGGGTTACTACCGCCTGAAAAAGCTGGATGCCGATAACGCCGAAGACAACGTCTACGCGTTCAGCAAGGACGACGACCACTGGGTACTGGTTGACCCGCCAGAGGGGCGGATGGACGCAAGCGGTCAGTCGCTTGCCGCCGAACGACTGCCCTCCTGGACCGACCACGAGATCTGGGAACACTACGGGCTTCATGGCAACGACATCAGCCGCTTCCGCTCCGAGGTCGAAACCACCGGCAAACAGCCTCAATGGGCCAACGCCAGCCAGGCAGGCAGGACCAGGGAACAATTGATACGGGCGCTGAAATGGGCCCATCCGGACAAGAGCGCTGAAGAGCGCGGGCAGATCCTGCAAGGATACAACCTGCTTCCGAGCATGCTGCCTCGCCTGCAACAGGCACTCCAGGAACACGCCAAACTCCCTGACTGGGCGCAGACACACAAACTTCAGTCGGAGACCGAAACCGATCCACAGCGCTTTGACTTGCTGGAACAGGAAGTGCTGCCGCAAATCCGCACTATCCGCAACTTTGAAGCGCACTCGCTCGACCCGGACTTCGTCGCCTACTACAGCCGGCCATTCCTCGAAGCCTTCCTGCTCAGGATCGGCTACCAGACAAATATCCATGGCTGCCTGTACCGCACGGATATCCCCGCCATGTTCAGGACGGAAGATCGCACGCCGTTCGAGCTGGCCAGGGATGGCTGCATGCTCGCCCGTGAAAACCATCCACCGGGCTCGACCACGAAAAAAGCCTTGAGTGCCACCTTCAGCCTGAGCGACGCGAAAAACTACAGTGTCGGTGGCGGGCCGGGCATCGGCCAACTGCGTTACAACACGCAAACCAACAAATATCCCGGCAGGCGCCCCGAGTCGGATAGCGGCAGCGACGCCGACAGCGAGGGCAGCGCGGATGAGAGCGCGTCGAATACCAGCCATACCGCTTCGTCGGTAGCCTCGAGCAGCACCGCTCAGCAGAGTGAAGCGGCATCGACCGGCTCGGGCTCGGGCGCGCCGATTTCACTCGACAGCGAACGCGGCTATACCACCTACAGACACCGGCAGACCACCAGCTTCATCTACATGATCGATACCCGCAACGTCGAGGTCGTGCCGGGGCAGGAAAATCGCTTTTTCAACCCTGACTCCCGGACAAACAACTTCCTGCCTTATGACGATCTCGAAGGGCATGTTTCAGTCTCCGACAGAGGCGTCAGTGCCGGGCGGATCTGGCTGGTCAACTCCAGCCTGACCCGTGCCGCCAGTGTTCGCGCGATCCATCAGGCCGCCGGACAAACCGCCGCCGACATCGAGAGTGCAACCTGGAGCGGTGTCGACAACAGCGCGGTCTACGATCAGCTGATCGACCGGGTGGCCGATACCGGCGGGACAGTGCTGAACTGGCCCGCCGACGGGAAAATCTTCGCCGATGACGTGACCTGGCCAGTCTCAAGCAGCTGATTTCACCGCCTGATCGGGTGAATACCTACCGCAGGCCCAAGCGATACGCCGCATACGCTGCCCATTCGAATAACGAATCGGGCTTTACACCATGACAGCAAATACTTCGGCGGACGTCGGGTCCGCAACTCCCCCCAGCCGTCCCCCCATGCTCCAAGGGCATCGGGGGCGCCACTATGATCGGGTCAAGGGCAAGTTCCCCGGATGGCTGGTCCAGGCCGACACCGCAACGCACCTGGCCCTGGGGCAACGCGCACTGGCCGCCGACCTGCCGGTGTTGAAAGAAGCGCCGGAGATCTTCAGCCAACTGCATAAAAGCTACACCGCCTGCCTGCACTACCAGCGCCAGGTCCAGGCCGTGCTGCGCAACATGAGCAGTATTGAAGCCTTCGCCAAACCCTTGCTGGAACAGGCCTTGAAGAAGGAGTTCGGACAGGTGCTGGACGCCAATCGGACCTTCATCCTGCACCCGACCAAGGGCATCCCGGGCGACCTCCGCTCATCCATCTCCACCCTGCTGCACGCCGCGCTGCACAACTACGAAGCCCGGGAAACCGAGGAAGGCAGGCTCGACGCACCTGGCGACGCGGCGGCGATCTACAGCGGCAATCCCATCGATCCGGACGCGCGGCGGCTGGCCCTCTCGCCGGCCAGGTTCGCCGCCCTGTGCCGCAAGCTGGATCTGGGCCGGCAGTACCAGGCACATCTCAATGAAGTGTTCTTCCCCGCCGCCAGGGCTGGGGAAGCGGCGCTGGCGGCGCAGCACGCTGTTCGCGGCCATTTCACCGTCCATGACGCCTATGCCCTCGAAACCCAGGTGCATATCGCCTTCCTGCGCGCCCATCTGGACGAGACCGCCTATCGGCTGATGCTGGAGGTGGCCAAGGGCAAGGAAGTGCCGGTACCGGCCGGACACCCACAACGCTGCTTTACCTTGAGCCTGCTGAGGATCGCGCTCAACGGCATTCTGGTCGTACGTACCGCCGACCATGCCCGCAGTTGGGTGGTCTACCTGCCGGACGATCCCTTCCACCCCATCAAGCAATACCCTTCCCGCACCGCCTTCGAAGACGACCTGCGGGAAAAGCTGCGGACGCTCGATTACCTGAAGTTCTTTGTCCGCTTCATTCCCCAGCACGAGCGGACCCGCTTTTTCGACAAGCTCCAGGAACGCCTCAACCCGAAGCAATGGAACGGCTATTTCTATCAGCCGACACCCGACCCACGGGCAAAACTCGATGTCGCCGGCGAGGAAATCGGCGCTTACCTGTTTCGCCAGCGCTACCAACAGAAGGTCGAGACCTTCTTCGCCGATGCCCTGTTTGTCGCGGTACCCACAGAGGAAAAAGACCGGCAAAGCCTCACGGCACGCCTGCAGCACTACCTCAATATTGCCCTCAATATCCTCAATGTCGCGGCGTTCATTGTCCCGGGGCTGGGGGAAATCATGCTGGGAGTGGTCGCGGTACAACTGGGCAACAGTATTTTCCACGGCATAGACAGCTTCGCCGTGGGCGAAAAAGCACAAGCCTGGGCCTACCTGACCGGCGTGTTGCAAAACCTCGCGCTGATCGCCGCGCTGGGGGCCGCCGGTGCGTCCGCGGCAGCCGCCGAAAACGCGGCGATCGCCAGTGCCGGCTTTGTCGATGGGCTGCGCGCGGTGACGCTGCCCAATGGCGATATACGCCTGTTCAATCCCGACCTGACGCCGTTCGCCCACAAGCCTGTCCTGCCCCGGACGCTGGAGCCCGATGCCATGGGCCTCTATCACCATCAGGGCCGGACCTACCTGCCGATCGACGGCCAATACTACGAACTCAAGCCGCAGCCAGCGTCCCGCCGCTATCAAGCCCGACACCCACGCAAAACCGACGCCTATACCCCGACCTTCCGGCACAACGACGCCGGTGCCTGGGTCCATGAGTTCGAGCAGCCGCTGGCCTGGGATGACCTGCGCGCGTTTACCCGCCTGGGGCCGGAGGCCGCGGCCCTCGACGCAAGCACGGCCCGGCGGGTCATGCAGATCAGCGGCATCGACGGCGATGTGCTGCGCAGTGTGCACCTGGATAACCTGCCACCCCCGGCCTTGCTGCGCGACACCCTGATCCGCTTCAAGCTCGACCAGGACCTCGACGGCCTGATCGCCCGCCTGCAACGGGGCGATGCCCTGGGTTATTCACGGGATGAGTTGCACATGACCCTGCAACTGCTGACCCACCGGCCCGTGTGGCCGGCCTCGAAAGTGCTGCGTTTGCTCGATGAGCAAAAGGTCACGCTGACCGAGTACCCACCCGATATAGACGCCCGGGTGACCCGCATAGACGCCACCTGGGACAACCTGCATGCCAATGATTTGCTCGAACTCGTGCTCACCCGGCTCGACGAACCCGAGATCGCCAGCCTGCTCGACGAAGAGTTCGGACAAGGCCCCCTCAGCCTGCCGGCGCGCACCCGCCAACTGCGGCAGATACTGGCCAGGGAAGCGTTCAAGCGGCGGCACAGCCTGTTCGCCTCCCACTATGAATTTCGCACCCGCCCGGCCAATCCGTCAGCCGCGGTGGCGGTACTCCAGCGGGACTTCTCCTCGCTGCCGAGCCTGGTGGCCAGGGAACTGGTCAGCCACGCCAACAGCGCCGAACTGCAACGGCTCGCCGCCGGATCAGTGCCCCTGCGCCTGGCCGAGGAGGCCCGCTACTACCTGCACAACGTCCGTATCGCCCGGCTCTACGAACAGGCCTGTCTCGACTCGGTCGACCAGGCCGAGGCCTACCGGGTCATCCTGCCCATGCTGGAAAAACTGCCGGGCTGGTCGAACACCGTGCGCCTGGAAATCCGCGACGGGGCATTCGACGGGCCGCTGCTGGACAGCATCGGCCCCGAGTCGGCCGCGGCGCTCAAGGTCCTGATCAAGCAGGGCCAGCGTTATGCCGCCCGCGACGCCGAAGGTCAGGAACTGCATGGCCCGGACGACCTCTATGCGGCAGTGCTGCATGCCCTGCCGGACGCCGAGCGGGCCGCCCTCGGCTTGCCCCATGTCGGTCAGGGCGCGCAGCTGCGGCAAAAGCTCCTCGAACTGCCGCTGCCGCCCCGCGAAACGTTGCGCGAGCGCCTCGGCCTGCCGCCCATCAAACCGCAGCACATACCGCCGATGCACCTGGCCGACGGACAATTGGCCTACCCGCTGAGCGGGCGCGGCGTGGGCCGGGCACTGCGCTCATTCGAATTCAACCGCCTCGCCCAGGAGTTGTATCCGACCCTGCGCCTCGGCGAGGTGGAAACCCTGCATGGCCTGCGGGACATGAGCCTGGGCGCGGGCATCGGGCGACTGCGGGCGCTGGAGCTTGAATACGCCACCCTGGAAGACGAGCTTGACGCCTGGCTCGGCGAACCCCAGTCCTCCGCCGAGGCCCACGGCAAACAACAGATCGCCCTGCAGATCAAGCGCTGCTGGCGCCATGAGACAGACCTGGCCTGCGATGCCGACGGCCTGCCCATCGGCGGTCGCCAGCTCAGCCTGGCGGGCTATCCGGTGGGCCGTCTGCCGGCGCTTTCGGCAAACTTCGAACATGTCAGCGAACTGCATCTGCGCGGCCTGGGGCTCAACGTCGCGCCGGAACTGGACAGTTTCCTCGACGCCTTCCCACGCCTGCAACGCCTGGACATGAGCCGCAATGCCCTCACCCGCCTCCCCCCGGCTCTTGGCCGGCTGACAGCGCTCAGGCACCTCGACCTCAAGGCCAACCAGATCGTCCTGACGCCGGTCAACTCCGGTCCCCTGACCCAGCTGACCGGCCTGGAAGTACTGGTCCTGGAAAACAATAGCGCCCTGTCCATGCTCCCCGACCTGAGCCCGCTGACTCGCCTCGCCTACCTGCACCTGCGCAACACCGGGCTGCGCGACTGGCCGCCGGGTTATGCCAATCTCCCGGCCCTGAGACGCCTCGACCTCAGCGACAACCGCATCAGCGACATTCCCGACGAAGTCTTCGGGACCGACCCGCAACGTCAACGCCTCAACCGGGCAATCAACCTGGAAGGCAACCCGATACCGGCAGCACTGCGCCAGCGGGTCGACCATTATCGAATGGAAACCGATCTCGACCTGGGCCTGGATGTGCTGATCGAAAGCGAGGATCAATCGGACTGGAGCAGCGGTTCGCGCTCGCAATCACGCGCCAGCACCCGGCATAACCGCTGGGGCACCCCCTCACCCGTGCCGCGTGAAAGCAGCCACTGGATCGAGGGCCTGAGCCGGTCGGAACGGGAAACCAGGCGCTACCTGTGGCTGCGGCTGGCCAGCGACGATGTCGAAGCCTCCGAGGCGTTTTTCCGGGTGCTGGAAGACCTCAGGTATTCCGCCGACTATCTCAGCGCCGAACATCGTCCTGAATTGTCCGAGCGCGTCTGGCACATGGTCAGGGCCGCCGCGGAAAATACCGAACTGCGCGAGCAGCTGTTCAGGCGCGCCAATGCACCGGATCCGGACAGCTGTGAAGACGGGATCAGCGTGGTCTTCAGCGACATGGGCTTCGATGTCCTGCTGTATGAGGCCAGGGCCCTGCCCCTCGAAGCCCGTGAAGCCGAGCTGCTGCAACTGGCCAAGGGTAAAGTGCACCTGGAACAGGTGAACCGCCAGGCCAGGCGCCTGATCGATGCGCGCAAGGACAGCGGGGCGAATCCCGATGAAGCGGAGATCTACCTGGCCTTTCGCATCGGCCTGGCCGAAAGGCTCGGGTTGCCCTGGCAAGCCCGGAAAATGAATCACGGTCGGATGGCCGGTGTGGACAACACGAAGCTGGACGAGGCTTACCAGGCCATCCTGGCCGAGGAGCGTCAGCCCGGCGAAATGTCCAGGAGTCTGGTCAGCCAGCCGTTCTGGAAGGACTATCTGGAGGAACGCTTTCAGGAAGGGCCTCTCAAGGCGCCACGGGAGCAGCGCGACCAGATGATCGGCGCGCTCGACGATTTGCTGGGTGCACAACGCGAATGGTTCGACGGCAACTCCCTGGACGAGCAGCAGAACGCCGACCTGGCCGAGACGATAAAACAATCGGCCCAGACACTCGGGCTGACACCCGGCGAAGCCTTCGCCAGTGCCATGACCGACAGCACCTATCTGATACTGTCCGGCGATATCGCCAAAGCCTACAGCGACACCCTGGAGCAGTTGAGCGAACAGCTGCTGCGGCAACACGAGGTTGCAGCCAGCTAGCACGAGACGCTGGTCAAAAGGCCATAACCGACTATTTCAAAGGTACGGATTATTGATATCAACCGACTGATTCAACTCAACTTTTTCAACTTTTAAGTGCAGGCGTTCGGCATAAGCTGAAAGCCTCATTCACGGAAAAAGTTGATCTTCATGAGTACCGAGCAACGCCCACTTGCCGCCTCCGCCAGCCAGGTGCGATCGACCAGGAACCATCGCCTGATCCTCAAGCGACTGCCCTCCTGGCTGACCCAGGCTTCCCTCGAACGACGCCTGGCATTCGCCACGCGGCTCAAGCGCAGCCAGATATCCAAAGCCGCACTGGCGCGCCATCTGCACGGTTTCAAAAGCGCCAGGGACTTTGCCGCGCCGCTGCTCACCCAGGCCCTGAACGACCACTATGGCCCGGGCCTGGACATTCACCACGACCAACTCCGGCACGTGCATATCCTCGCCGCCGCCACCCTCGGCGAACCGCGTCGGGAGAACAGTGTCGTGCAGAGCCTGCTGCAAGCCGCCCTGCAGAACTTCGAAAGCAGCGAAACCGGCACATTCGGTTTCGACCACGGCTCGGCCATCCTGCGGAAAAGCACCGCGGCCCTGAAAAAGCCCATCACGCCCCCGGACTTCGCTGCCGTCTGTCGCCGGCTCGACCTCGGCGGCCAGTACAAGAGGTACATCGAACACTTTCTCCTGCGTACCGCGCGCAACCACCCAAGCCCGCTCTACAAGACCCTCTTCGAGCACCAGGAGCGCGACGAACTGGCGGTGCAGGCGGAGATCGCCCTGATCAAGGGTAACCTGGATCAATCGGCTTACCAGATGCTGCACAGCCTGCTCGACCCGACGCAGACAACCCGTTGGGACAACCGGCCCGTGCACTGCTACTCCCTGACCCTGCTCGACTTTCCGAACGTCGACAGCGGCGCCTGGGGCGCGCTGCTCAAGGGCGTGCTGCTGATCGAGCATGACGCCCCCTCCAGCACCGGCGAGCGACCTTGCGTGGCCTATCTGTCGGGTGACCCGCACCAGGCCGTCAAGCGCTATCCGTCTTTCAAGGCCTTCCACGATGAGCTCAGGGAACGGCTGCGGGATAAAATCTATCAGGCGCTCTTCAAGCGCTATGTTCACCTGCGCACCCAACCGGCACTCTTGCGTGCCCTCGAGGATTGCCTGAACCCCCTCGACCCCGTCAGCGGGCAGCGCAAGCCGGCCCCGCAAGCCAGCCTGCAGTTGGAGAAAGGCTCGCTGGGGGACACCCCCTTCACCGAGTTCTGCGTCCTGCAAACGGTCAAGAAGCTCGACGACGCCCGGGTCAGCGCGGTGCCCACGGACGACGAGGACAAGAAGACCCGCACCACGCGCCTGCGCTCGTTGCTGAACTGGGGGATCAACCTGTTGTTCCTGGTACCCGGGCTCGGCGAGGCAATGCTCGCGGTCGCCGCCGCGCAACTGATCGTGCAGCTCTACAACGGCATCGAGGAATGGAGCCATGAAGAGAAAATGCAGGCAGTGCTCGGTTTTATGGGCGTGCTGCTGAACGTTGAACTGCTGGGGCTGGGGGCCGTCATGACCCTGGACTTCGAAGGTTCGAGGTTTATCGAAGGACTCAAGCCGATCAAGTCGCCCCAGGGCGAGCCGGCACTCTGGAAGCCCGACCTGAGCCCCTATGAACAGCGGCTGCCCGACTCGCCGGAGCTGAAACCCGATGCCACGGGGCTCTATCGCCATCAGGACAAGACCTACCTGGGTCTCAACGGCCGCCATTACCAGATCAGGCCCGGCGCCACCGCCAGGCGCTTCCACCTGCAACACCCGAACAATCCCGACGCCTATGCACCGCAGGTCTATCACAACGGCAAGGGCGCCTGGCTCCATGAGTTCGAGCAACCCTTGCAGTGGCGGCAACCGCAGCTGTTTTCCCGGCTGGGGCCGGATGCGGCCAGCCTGGACCCGGCGTCGGCGGAAAAAATCATGCAACTGAGCGGGGTCGACGACGATTCCCTGCGTCTGCTGCACCTGGACCAGGAACCGCCCCCGGCCCTGCTCGAAGACAGCGTGACCCGCTTCAAGCTCGACCGTGACCTCAAGCGCCTGGTGCAACGCCTGCAAAGCGGTGGCGCGGCCAACAGTTCAATCGACGAACTGCACATGGAACTGCAATTGCTCACCAGCGAACCGGTCTGGCCGCCCTCGAAAGTGTTGCGCTTGCTGGACCGCCACGGCGTGCCGCTGAAGGAATACCCCGCCGGCCAGGCGCAAGCCTTGCAGCGCATCGACCTGCGCTGGCCCGGGCTCGACGCCAATCAACTGCTGCGCAAGGTCCTGGAAAACCTCGACGAGGCCGAGATCCGCAGTTTGCTGGGCGAAGACTTCGGCACCGGTCCCATCAGCCTGGATGCCCGTGCCGTGGCCCTCAGGCGCAAGCTCGCGACCCAGGCCAGCAATCGCCGGGCGGCGCTGTTCGATTCACACTATCGCTATCGCACCCAGAGCAACGACCCCGCCGTTGCGGTGATCCGCAAAGAGTTTCCCAGCCTGTCGACGCCGGTCGCGGAGGAATTGTCCAGAAACGCCAGTCCGGCCGAACAGCGGGTTCTGCTCAACGCCAGGCGTGTGCCGTTGCGCCTGGCCGAAGAGGCCCGCGCTTACAGTCGCAAGCTGCGCCTGGCGCGCGCCCGGGAAGGACTGTATCTCGAGGCGACGAGCAACCCCGATACCGACAAGCTGATCCTCAGCCAGATCGGCAAGCTGCCCGGCTGGTCGGATCAGGTTCGCCTGGAAATACGCGAGCCCTACTTCAGCGGGCCCTTGCTCGACAGCCTCGGCGCGAAACAGGCACCGATTCGCAAGGTCCTGGTTAAACAAGCCGACCAGTATGAAGCCCATGATGCCCTGGGCCAGGAACTGCACGGCCCGGACACTCTGTACAGCAGTGTCCTGCACGCCCTGCCCGACACCGAGCGCAAGGCCCTGGGGTTTCCCAGTCCCCATGAGGCCGCCAGCCTGAAGCAGACCGTGCTCGATCAGCCGTTGCCGCCGCGCAAGGAGATGGAAAAACTCCTTGGCCTGCCCCCCGGCAAACCCAACGAAACACCGCCGAGGCGCCTGGCCACCCGTCGTCCAGGCCCGTCTGCCGCCGGGCCCGAGGCGGCCGAAAGAATCGCGGGGGCCCGCTCCCCGGCCTTCACCGAGCTTGCGCAACGTCTTTACCCCACCCATGACTGGCGCAATGTGGAGGCCTTTCTCGACCTGCGCGGCCTGAACGAAGGCGCGGCGGTGCAACGCCTCGAAGCACTGGAAAACGAATACAACACCTTGTCCACGGAGCTCGAAACCTGGGTCAGTACACCGCCGGATCCCCAGATAGGCGTGACGGTCAGGCACTATATTGCCCGGGCGATCAGGCAATGCTGGCGCCGGGAACCCTTCCTGGGCATCGCCCCGGAAGGCTATCAGCTCAACTTCTCACTGTACGACTCGACAGCCCGGCTGCCGACGCTGTCGGCCAACTTCAGCCATGTCACCGAACTGTTCATGAGCGGGACCCACCCGGACATCACCCGGGGACTGAACCGTTTCCTCGAGGGTTTCCCCCAGTTGAAGCGCCTGTATATCGGCGGCGGCGTCCTGACCGAGATTCCCCCCGCGTTGGGTTCGATGAGCGGACTGGTCCACCTCAACCTGAGCGGCAACCGTATCGTCCTGACCGAGGAAACGGCCAACCTGCTCGAAGGGCTGACCCACCTGAGGGAGCTGAACCTTTCCAATAACCCGGCCCTGGGCCGTTCGCCGGATTTCAGCGCGATGCTTGAGCTGACCCATATCGGCCTGCGCAACACCGGGCTCAGCCAGTGGCCGAGCGGCTACCTGGACCTGCCGGCATTGACCCATCTGGACCTGAGTTCGAACCACCTGACCACGATCCCCAGCGCCGCCCTGGACACCAGCGAAGAGGGGCAACGCATCGCCAGGGCCATCAACCTCTACCACAACCCCATCGCAAGGGACTTTCTCGATGACGCCGTGGACTACCACACGGAAACCGGGATCGACCTGGGGCTGGACATACCAGTCGACTCGGAATCGGAGGCCGACCTGAGCGGCGGTGACTCGCCGGCACATAGTCCACAGGGTTCGCGGGGGCCCGCCGCGCGCGATGAAAGTGCCTGGTTGCAAGGGCTCGACAACCAGCAGCAGGAGGCCTTTCGCGACAAGTGGCTGCGCCTGGCCGGCGAGGAGCCGATTGAGCAGTCCGAAGCGTTTTTCCACGTTATCGGCGATCTGCGTGAATCGGCCGACTATGCCGACGAGGCCATTCGCCCGGGACTCGTGGACAGGGTCCGGCGCATGGTCAGCGCCGCGGTCGATGACACCGCACTGCGCGAGAAACTCTTCGCCAAGGCCAACGCACCGCAATCGGACGCCTGTGCCGACGGCATCACCGTGGCGTTCAGCGACATGGGTCTCGACGTGTTGCTGCATGAAGCCTACACCGAGCCGGACGCCCGCAAGATCGAGTTGAAACTGCTGCAACTGGCCAAGGGAAAATCGCGCCTGGACCGGGTCAACGCCCAGGCCCGGGCGGTGATCAACAAACGCCGGGGCGAGGGTCGACGTCCCGATGAAGCGGAAGTCTACCTGGCCTTTCGCATCGGTCTGGGGGATCGGCTGGAACTGCCCTGGCAGGCCTCGAAGATGCATTACAACCGAATTGCCGGGATCACTCCGGCCCAGGTGGATGAAGCTTACCTGGCCATCCTCGAACAGGAGCAGCAGCCGCTGGATGGAGTCAGGCAGATCCTCAAGCAGGAGTTCTGGAAGGACTACATGGAGGTCCAGTACCTGCAGGAACTCAACGCGAAAGAGGCTCTGCGCGAGACCAAGAGCGATGCCCTGCTGGACCTGCAATCGGCACAGGAGCGCTGGTTCAACAATGGAAATCTGCCCGAGGAAGAAAAGACCCGGCTGCAAGCAGTCATGAAAGCCTCGGCCGGCACACTGGGCAAGTCCGAGCAGGAAGTGTTTGCCCGGCCCATGACCGACGCCGAATACCAGGCCCTCTACGAAGCCATCGGGGGTGAATACAACGAAGAGATGGAGCGCCTGACGGCGGAGGCGTTGCGCGAGCACGGACTGGCGAGCTGATCCCAACGAGGCTCCGGCACCGACCTCAAGCCAGCCCGCTCGCCACAAGACCGCGTCCGGCCTCAAGTTTGATCGTTCCCGCGCGAGGGAACGATCGAAAGTCCGGTTCTCGCAGATTACCTGCTGGCCGACGCCCCCAAACGATCCAGAGCCTCCTGGGTCAAACGCCGAAGCATCCCGCCCTGCTCCTCGGCAACGCCCTCCAGCACCTCGCGATAGAATTGCTCGCTCATCGGCTGTCCGCTGAACAACTGATCCGTCGCAATCCCCAGCCCTTGCGCCAATTGCGTGATCGCTTCACGCAAGCTCGCCCGCTCGGCCTCCGTGCCGCGCCCGGGTTCGAGCCACTCATCCAGCTTGTCCTTCAATTCCTCGAGGGCCTCCAGCCTGGCGTAGTAGAACTCGCTATTGAGCTTGAGCTCGGCGGCATGCTGCGCCTCCAGGAACTCCCGCCAGAACGGCGGCTCCAGCGCCAGGAGCGCACGGGCCAGGCCGCCCTGTGCTTCGGCCGCCAGCACCGTGCGCCCGGCGGCTTCGATCTGCTGTGGCGCGACATTCGAGACTGGCTGAAAGAGCATGGCGTCGGGCTGTGCCAACAGCTCCATTTTCCGAGCCAGGCCAATCCGATAAGCCAGATGAATTTCGACTTCATCCGGGCGGTCATCGAACATCAATTGTCGGCGGTACTCCTCATCCGCCAGAAGCCTCAGGGCCAGCAGGCGGGATTTGCTTCTCGCCAGTTTGAGCAGTTCGACACCCCGCGCGACAGGGTCCGCCAGGGCCTGCGCCTGCTCCAGCAACACCTCGAAATCCAGGTTGCTGAAGATATCCGCCATGCCGTCGGCACAGGTGTCGGTTTCCGTCGACAGCCGGAAAACCCTGACGCGCAGCTCGCTGTTGCCGGCAATCGCCTCCATCACCCGCCAGACCCTGGCCATCAACGCCGGACGATAGACAAGCTGGGTGAAATCCGCCGATACCGTCAGGTTCTGGATAACCTTGAAAAACTCGCCGCTGCCCGGCTCTTCGCTCAGCGACCGCCAAAGGGCGCTTCTGGACGCCTGCTGTTCGGCGTCCGCACCCTCCAGCCAATGCTCCAATTCAGAAGGACCGGGCAACGGTGTCGACCCGGCCAAGCCACCGAGCCCCAACTGCAAGCCGGTGACACGGGCCACCTCGGTCAGCGGATTGCCCCGCAGGTTGATGACCCAGCGCTGCGCGGGGCTCAAGACACGGATAAGGGTCTCGACCGGCGCCGGGATATGGTTGATCCCGTTGTGACTCAGGTCCAGGGATTGCAGGTTCGGGCAACGCTCAAACCCCACCGGCCACTGGGTGATCCCGGTGTGCCTGAGGTTCAGGCGTTGCAGGCGCGTCAGGGCGGAAACATCGGGCGCGATCCCCAGCGTATTGTCACTCAAGTCCAGTATTTCCAGACGATCAAGACGTTCAAGCCCGACGGGCAAGGCCGTCAGGCCGGTCCTTCGCAAGCCCAACCCACGCAGGGCACCCAGCCGCGACAGGTCGAGCGGGTGACCAAGGGTATTGCCCTCGAGCGTCAACACTTGCAGGCTCGTCAGGCGCGCCAGTTGCCCCGCGGTTTCCGCCGTCAGGACGATGCCATTATTGGGCAGTATCAGCGTGGCCAGCCCCTTCATGGTGGCGATCGCAGGTGGCAACATGCCAAGATCGTTACCGCTCATGGACAGCCAGTTCACCCCGCTGAACCGGTCCAGGAAGCCGTCGAGGCTTCCGGACACGCCCATGCTGTTCAGGCTCAACTCGCTGACATGGCTGAAATCGGCGGACAACACGGGCAAGCTCCCGACCCGCTGGTTATCCAGTTTCAACCGGCTGCCGGCAAGGGCTCCGACGGTGGCGCGAGCCGCGGGGGTCTCACGCCGCCAGCAGCGTTTGATTTCCTCGGCGACCAGCCGCCGCGTGGTGTCCGAGACCGCCATGAAGCGCCCGTCCTGCGAGTAATAACTCGGGGTCCAGATCCAGCTGTCCAGGCGCCGGCTGAGAAGCTGATATTCGATCCACAGATCACCCAGGCGCCCGGAAAATTCCAGGTCGCTGGCCTGCTCCTGGCCAAGAAAGTGCTCCACCGCTTCCCAGTCATGGGCCGGGTAGACCTCGCGGGCCAGCTTGATCAGTTCCGGGTTGCGCCTTGGTGTTGCAATCGCCCGAGGGGCATCCATGCCGAGCAGGCGCTCCATGGTTCGCCATTCGTGGCTCGGGTAGACCTCACGGGCCAACTGGATCACTTCCCGGATATGCCTTTGAGGTGTGTCAGCCACTGCCGGATCATCGAACGAATAACCGCTCCGTCCGGCGGCCAGGCCCATCGGCGGGTTGCCCGGCCCAGCGGGCGGCCCCCCGGCCAATTTGTCCCGCGGCAGCGTCGGCAGCCCGCGCAACGCCTGCTTCAGTTCCCCGCCCTGGCCGACATGCGCAAAGCCCAGGGCCGTGCGTTCGGCATCCGGCAAGGCATGCAGGATGGCGGCATACAGATCGTCCGGGCCATGCAGATCGCGGGCGACTTCGTCACAGGTTTCATACAGGCCATCGTCCCTGATCAGCACCCGGCTGATCGCCGCACGCGGCGGCCCGACACTCGCCAGCAAGGCGCCGTCGAAAGTACCGTCGCGGATTTCGAGGCGCACACGCGCCGACCAGCCCGGCAGCGTCTCCAGCATCGGCAGCACGACCCGATAGGCCTCGGCCTGGTTCACCGAGTCGAGGTAGAGGCTTTCATACTGGCGTGCCAGTCGCACATGACGCAGGTAGTGACGAGCTTCCTCGGCGAGGCGCAAGGGCACACGCCCGCCTTCGAACTGCTGCAGCTCGCGACCGTCGGCATGCCTCGCCAGTTCCTGCGCCACCCGCACCGGCAGTTCGGCAAAGTCGCGCTGCAACAGCGCCACGCCCGGCTCATCGCGGTCGGGCAGCGTGCGGTAGCGGTAGTGCGAGTCGAACAGGTCGGCCCGGCGCTTGAGCGCCTCCCTCGCCAGGCGCTGGCGCAGCGTCACCACACGCGCCGCCGGGCTGACCGCGCCGAGCCCGAACTCCTCCTGCAGCAGCGCGCGGCTCTCGGCCTCGTCAAGCTGGCGCAGCACCTGCTCCAGCAAACCGTCCGCATCCAATCCCGGCCAACGCACCTCGATACGCGGGACCCGCGCTTCGATAGCGGCCGGATACTCCTGGAGCGTGCGGCCCGAGCCGTTGAGCAGCCGCAGCACTTTCGAGCGGGGCCAGACCGGGGCACTGGTCAGCAGTTGCATCTCCATGTGCAACTCATCCAGGGAGCCGCTCGATGCGGCACCCGCCTGCAAGCGTTGCACCAGGCGGCCGAGCTCACGGTCGAGGACAAACCGCGTGACGCTGTCGCTGAGCAAGGCCGGCGGCAGTCGCGTGTTGTACTGCACCTCGCGCAACACCGCGGCATCAATGCCGCAGATGTCCATGATGCGCCTGGCCGTGGCGCCGTCGAGGCTGGCGGCCTCGGGACTCAAGCGGGCGAACAGGCGTTCGTCGTCCCAGCCCAGCGGTGCGTCGACTTCATGCAGCCAGCCGCCCGCGCCGTTCGGGCGAAACTGCGGGGCATGGGGATTGAGCAGTTCGTCAGCCCTGGCGTGAAGGGCGCGATAACGTCCGGGCCAGTGCTCATCGGGGCGCAGCCGATAATGCCGGCCTTCCAGCGGCAGGTAATAGTCACTCAGATAATCATGCGGCCCCAGTTTGTCGGGCAAGGGCTTGTCGGATAACGGCGGTTGATGTTCGTAGGGCCGCAGATCGGCTTTCCACAGCCGCATGACACCCTCGCGCAGGCTGACCGGCACCAGGCTGTCGATAAATGCCGAGCTGTCGAGGTGCGGCAGGACGACTCCGGCAGTGCCGATAAAGGCCAGGTTCATCGCCACCCCGAGCAGGTGCGCCCAGGCTTCGCGGGTTTCCCCCTCCTCCCAGGCCTCGATCCCGGAATAGACTTCATGGAGCATCCGGGTCGCCATGGCGAGCAGCATCACCTGGCCGAGGCCGGGCACGAACACCAACAGGTTGAGCAGGTCCATGCCGGCGTCGAACACTGCCATGAAGCGGGCGATCCGCGCTTCACGGTTCTCGTCGTCGGTCGGCACGGCCAGCGCGCGGGCATCGCCGAGCATCCGGCCGATCTTCAATTCGCACAGATCGGCCAGCACTTCATCCAGCGCAGCCCGGCTATCCAGGCGCAGGGGCAGGTCGACCAGATCCAGGCCCACGCGCAAGCCGGGATCAAGGCTGTAGTCGTCCCACAACTCATGCCGGTCGCCGGGGTCCAGGCGCTTTTTCAGCGCGCTGAAAAACGCCGGCTGCTCGCGCACCGTGACAAATCGACTGAAGAAACGCCGGAAGTTCGCGCCATGCAGGCGCGTACGCAAATCGATCATGAAGGCCGCGGTCGAGACGTAATGCCGCAGCGGCTGGAGGTCATCGCCGGGCACATAGACCACGCAACGTTGCAGCGTGCCGCCGCGCTCGGCGCCGAACAGGAGGATTTCGCTCAAGTCGACGCCGAGCATCCTCAGCCGCGAAGGCCGTACGCGCTGGCCGTCCAGGTGGATATCGCCCTGGTCCGCCAGCCATTGCATCAGCATCTGATAGGCATCGGCCGGGACATCGTCTTTCATCCGCGCCAGATGCAGCGCCTCGCTCAACTCATGGCGCAGGTGCCTGACCCAGGTCCGGCGCACTCGGGCTTTGCGTATGCCGTCGGCCGGGTTGAGCACCGCATTGATATGCGCCTGATACTGGCCGCCCAGGTCCAGGGTGCGGCACAGCGCGGCAAACCGCTCGGGACGCACCGGCAGCTCATGGTCCTTGACATGGGTCATCCGCACCGCGTCGGTGTTGTGGTCGTGGGTGATGAACTCCGCCCCCTCGGCAGGCGACCTGCCGGCTTCGTCCGCGGCAAAGTTATGCAGTGCCGCCTCCAGCAGCGTGATGTCCCAGTACCAGTTGCGGACCAGCGGATCCCCCGCCGAAAGGCCGAGAAAACCGCCCAGGCTGGAAGCGCGGCTGCGCTGCATCCGACGGACGAAATAGGTCTGCCTGACGTCCAGCTCCAGGTTGAAGGTCGTTGCGATCGCCGCCTTCAACAAGGGCTCGGCAAAACGCTCCAGGGGCAGGATGCGTTCCAGTATCGCCTCGAGTTCATGCTGGCTCACGCAGCGTTCATGCTGGCTTTTTTCGAAGGCCGCGCGCGTCTCCGGCGCGGCCTTGGCGTACCAGGGCGGCAGGCTCGGTTGCAACCCGGCCAGCGCCTTGAGGCAGGCCGAGCCGGGGTGTTTCAAGGGTTCCGGGATCCGCCTGGCGATAAACGCCTGGTGCCGGTTCAAGGGCGCGCCCGGCGGCGCCTGGCGAGGGATCGGTGGGGTTTGCTGATCATCCATGGATCGGTGCATCGGGGCTGAACTCCTGGTTAAAGCCCCGAGCGTACGGATGCGCCCGAGCGGAACAAGTTCAAATAGTGGGACGAATCGCCCCCGACATGCGGCAGAAATCAGGCCTCTGCCAGCACTATGTAGCCCCTGCCCCGGCGCCTTTGCGTGGAGGTCGGGACGGTCCGTGGAAAATGTCCGATTGACAGTCAGACCCATCACCTTTACGTTAACGTAAAGGTGAACAAACGCCCACACCCACGCCTTGCTCAACCCATAACAAAAGGTGCCCCATGAGCTATCCGACCCTGAACTTCGCCCTCGGTGAAACCCTCGACATGCTCCGTGACCAGGTGCGGACCTTTGTCGCCCGGGAGCTGGCGCCGCGGGCCGCGCAAATCGATGTGGACAACCTGTTCCCCGCCGATATGTGGCGCAAGTTCGGCGACATGGGCCTGCTCGGCATCACGGTCCCGGAAGAGTACGGCGGCGCCGGCCTGGGTTACCTGGCCCATGTGCTGGTCATGGAAGAAGTCAGCCGAGGTTCGGCCTCGGTCGCCCTCTCCTACGGCGCCCACTCCAACCTCTGCGTCAACCAGATCAACCGCAATGGCAATCACGCACAGAAAACCAAATACCTGCCCAAGCTGATCAGCGGCGAACATGTCGGCGCCCTGGCCATGAGCGAACCCAACGCCGGCTCCGACGTGGTCTCGATGAAACTGCGCGCCGACAAGCGTGGCGACAGCTACGTGCTCAACGGCAGCAAGACCTGGATCACCAACGGCCCCGACGCCAACACCTACGTGATCTACGCCAAGACCGAGCCGGAAAAGGGCGCCCACGGCATCACCGCCTTTATCGTCGAGCGTGACTGGAAAGGCTTCAGCCGCAGCAA
>Ga0302154_10000085_pt1 | contig 85412 bp, 81 predicted proteins | sample I_Bog_N2_3_FD_193507 | JGI IMG/M metagenome (GOLD analysis project Ga0302154, IMG submission 193507) | Peat permafrost microbial communities from Stordalen Mire near Abisko, Sweden - I_Bog_N2_3 | ecosystem: Environmental > Terrestrial > Soil > Wetlands > Peat | place: Sweden: Abisko, Stordalen... | reverse complement strand
CACGGTCATTCCTGGCGAACGATCTCCTATTCCTGGCGACCACAACGCACTGAACAGGGTCTATTGGGCATGTTGGTGAGACACCCAGATCTACGAGGGCACCAATCAGATCCAGCGGGTGGTCATCGCCAAGGCGCTGGTGGGGTAGTTGGTCCCAGCTCGTCGATCCAGGGTGACAACTGATAACTGATAACTGATATAATTCACGAATGAACGGTTGGACGTTGCGAGAGCGACGCCGAAACGCGAGATTGACCGCTGCCCAAGTGGCACGGGTAACGGGCACATCAGAGAGCAACATCGCCGCGTACGAGCGCGGGGTCAAGGTGGTTGGTCCGCTCACCCTCCAGCGCATCATCGATGCCATCGACGCGGGCTCGGAGAGCACGATCTACGTCAACGGTCTCGTCACCATGCCGCAGGCTTCTGCCGCCATCCGCTCTGGTCTCCGCCACGGCTGGACGACGAGAGAGCTCCTACGAGTTGTCCGTGAGCTGCGGTCGAACTCGAAATGGATAGCTCGCCCGATCGACCAGAAGGTGTTTCTCGCTCGCCCGTCGACTACCGGAGACCGGCGGTGGGATGCGCTTCTCGCCGGCGCCACGGAAGAGCTGGCCGCACGAGAAGGCATGCCCGCTCCCGACTGGGCCGAGGGTGTCCGGCTCGAGAACGAGTGGTTCGTTGCCGAAGATCCGGCGTTCAACGAGTATCTCCTCGCCCACTCGCCTGGGCCCTTCCGTTCCCGCAACGTCATGATTGATCCCGATGCGCTGGAGTCGGTGTGACCGCAGACGGTCCGCTGCTGGGGCAGAAGCGAATCGTGGAGCTGCTGACCGAACTCGGTCGGCGATGCGCTGGCACCGGATTCTCCGTGGACATGTTCGTCGTTGGTGGAGGCGGCATCGCCTTGGCCTACGGGGAGGACCGAGCCACGCGGGACATCGACGCGATCTTCGAACCGAAGATGCGCGTCTATGAGATCGCGAGCACGATGGCAGATGAGTTCGAACTGCCCCGAGATTGGCTGAACGACGGGGTGAAGGGGTTGCTCCCAGACTTCGAAGACAGCGGGCGACAGTTCACCGTGCAGCGTGCGGGGATTCGCGTCGTCGTGCCATCCCCCGAGTATCTCTTTGCCATGAAGGCGGTGTCGGCCAGAATCGGCGTCGATGACGATGACGTGAGATTGCTCGGCACCCGGATTGGGATCACGACGCCTGATGAGGCGTACGCGTCAGTCGAGAAGTTCTATCGACGAGAGCGCATCTCCGCCAAGGTGGGGTTCTACCTACAGACGATCTTTCAGGATCACGATGGACGCAATTCCGAGGAATCGAGCGACTGAGGTCAGTCCGTCGTGATGCGGACTTCTCAGCCGGTTCCTCCCTACGTTCTCCCGACAACTGAGCCGAACTCGGTGAGCTCAGCATGACTCGCTCCGGAAGAGGCCCAGGTCAGCGCAGTGGAGACGACCCCCTGGACCCCCGGAACGGTCCACCCAGATCTACGAGGGCACCAATCAGATCCAGCGGGTGGTCATCGCCAAGGCGCTGCTGGGGTAGGCCTGCCGGCAAGGACATCCCGTCCCCGCGATGGCGAGATGTCCTCGCAGAACCCGGGCATCGCCGACGTCGGCCTCGAGATCGGCCGGTGTCGTTCCGAGGGCGGCGAACCAGGGGCCCCCGGACTCGCCATCCGGTGAGTGGCGATCCTCGACGGTGCACCGGTCGACGATCACCTCGACCTCATGGTCCCCGAACCCGCCCCGACGGGGGACGCCCGCCGACGGTTGGTCATCCGCCACGTCGGCGACGCGACGGCGGCGAGTCGGGCCATGATGAGAGCACACCGAAGGAGGGGCCGATGTCCAGAGTGCTCGTGCGGAACTTCTCGATCTCGCTCGACGGCTATGCCGCCGGGCCCCACCAGGACGAAGACCATCCGATCGGCATCGGGGGTACCCGGCTCCACGACTGGATCTTCGCCACGCGCAGCGGCAGGAGGATGATCGGCCAGGACGGCGGCGACGAGGGGCTCGACGACGGGTACTTCTCGAACCGCGCCTCCGGGGTGGGGGCCACCATCATGGGACGGAACATGTTCGGCCCGGTTCGTGGACCCTGGGGTGACAGCGAGTGGACCGGCTGGTGGGGCGACGAGCCCCCCTTCCACCATCCGGTCTTCGTGCTCACCCACCACCCGCGTCCCCCCCTCGAACTCCAGGGGGGAACGACCTTCCACTTCGTCGACGGAGGGATCGAGGCCGCCCTCCGTTCCGCCACCGAGGCGGCCGGTGACCAGGACGTCCTCATCGGCGGGGGTGCCGCCACCGTCAGGCAGTACCTCGGCGCGTCGTTGATCGACGAGCTGCACCTCGTGGTCGTGCCGGTCCTGCTGGGCGGGGGCGAGCGACCCTTGGACGATCTCGGTTCCCTGGCCGACGACTACCGATGCGTCGAACTCGTCAGCTCGACGGCCGTGACCCACGTCCGTCTCGTACGGACCGGTGGTGGGCCCGATGGCGAGCAGTAGCGCTGAGGGAACCGGCGCCGTCGACGGATCGGCTCCGGTGGGTCCCGACCTCTGGACCGACGGTGCCGGTCGGGTCGCAGGCGACGGTCGTCGGGGTGCCTCCGGCGGGCCCCGCCACCGCGAAAGGGCCGAAAGCCCGTAGTGCCGCCGGGTCACAGCTGTCACCATCGAGTGAGCGACCGGGGGGTCACCCGAAAGGCAGCACGATGGACAACCGACCGAGGCCGGACACCAGCGACATGCGGATCGTGCACGACGTCTTCCGCACCTCCTACCGGTCGGCCCCCGACCTCATCCGTAGCGCCCACGGCGACGCCGCCCGGCGTGAGCTGGTGCTCGGCTACCTCGACAACGTCCTGGCCCTCCTGCTGGTGCACCACGACGCCGAGGAGGAGCTGCTCTTCCCCCTGCTCCGCGACAGGGCCCCCGAGGGCCTCGCCGCCCTCGACCGGTCGTCGGGACAACACCGGACGGTCGTCGCCCTGCTCGCCGACGCCCTGGGGGCGGTCGAGGACTGGCGGGCCCACGGCGACCCGGCCGCGGCGGCCGCGGCGGCGGCCCTGGAGGCCCTCGACGTCGGGGTGCGTCCCCACCTCGACGACGAGGAGTCGGACGTGGTGCCTCTGGCCACCGGGCACCTGAGCGTGGCCGAGTGGGAGGGGTTCACCCGGTACTCGGTGGAGCACTTCACCGGCGACAAGGTGTGGCTGATCTGGGGCCTCATCCGTGAGCAGATGACCCCCGACCAGCGTCGGCGGATGCTCGACCAGATGTCGGCGTCGGCCCGGGGCTACTGGGAGTCGACGGCCCACCGGCAGTTCGACGACCTGATGGGCGAGCTCCGCCGGCGGGCGCCGGCCGGGCGCTAGGGTCGGCGCCCCGACGACGATCCCGGTACCGGGGAGCCGGTGGGTGGTTCAGGCCACCGCCGGCGACCGGGCGGCCGAGGCGCCGGCGAACCGACCGAAGAGCGTGGAGTCGCCGATGGAGAGCCCCGAGGCGTAGCCGAAGGTGCAGACCCCCGAGGTGGTGCGGCCGGCGGCGAACAGGCCCGGGATGGGGTCGCCGGCCAGGCTCAGGACCTCCCCGGAGACCCTCGTGTCGAGGCCGCCCAGGGTGAACGGCGCGTAGGGGGCGGCCCCCCGTCGCAGGTCGAAGGCGCCGAGCGGTGGCTCCAGCGGCCGTACGTGCCCGGGTCGCTTGTGGAACACCGGGTCGTGGCCGTCCCGGGCGTGGCGGTTGTAGAGCCCGAGGGTGGCCTCGAGGGCCCCGGCCGGGAGCCCCATCTCGGCCTCCAGCTCCCCGACGGACCCGCACACCCACGAGGCCTCGAGCCCTATCCAGTTGGGCTCGTAGCCGGCCTCGTCGATCACCAGAAAGCACGTCGCCCGGTGCCCGTAGAGGGCCGCCTGCCCGACCCTCCCCATGTACGTGTCCTCGTTGATGAAGCGTTGGCCCGCGCCGTCGACGATGATCCCGTCGACGAGCCTCCTCGGGGGGATGACGGGCAGGGACACCTCGCCGGCGTGCATGTTCTTCACCCGTGCCCCGACGGCCTGGGCCATCTCGATGCCCCGCCCGTCGTCGGCCTCCGTCCCGACCTTCCAGGTGCCGAGCAGGAGCTCCGGGGCGTTACGGCGCAGCATCTCGTCGTTCCAGATGAACCCGCCGGCCGCGAGCACCACCCCCCGGCGGGCCCGGACGGCGAGCCGCTCGCCGAACCGGGTGGCCACCGCGCCGACGACCCGCCCGTCGTCGACGATCAGCCGTTCGACCCGGGTGTCGGTGGAGACCCGGGCGCCGGCGGCCACCGCGGCATCCGAGAGGCGCCGCATCAGCAGGGCCCCGGTCGAGCCCTTCGTCCTGGTCAGGTGGCCCCGGGGGGCGGGGACGGCGATCTCGTTGAAGGGCCAGGCGTCTTCCCCGCCCGACCACACCAGGCCCTCGGTCCCCGCCGGGGCCATCTGCGTCGACTCGTCCAGACGAGCGTCGTACTCCACCCCCCGGTCGACCAGCCAGGCGAAATGGTCGGTGCTGGACTCGGCGTAGGCGGTGACCTTGGACACGTCGGGGTCGGGCCCGCAGGCGGCCAGGAGGTAGCGCGTCATGTTGTCGGCGGAGTCCTCGAAGCCGCAGGCCGTCTGCACGGGGGTGCCCCCACCGAGGTACACGATGCCCTCGGAGAGCGCGGCGGCGCCTCCCGGCCCCGAGGAACGCTCGGCCACGAGCACGTCGACGCCGGCCTCCCGCGCCGAATGGGCCGCGCACGTCCCGGCGGCGCCGAACCCGACCACCAGCACGTCGGTCGACTCGTCGTACGAGCCGACCTCGGCCGCGTCGAGCGGGGAGAATTCGTCGGACAACGTGCTGGCTCCTCTCGGGGTGGACGGCGGTGCACCGGGCGACCGTCCGGTGGATCGGACGGGGAGGAGCATGCCATCTCCGCGCCACCCGTGCGTCCCGGTACCGGCCGGTGGCCACCGGGACGCGCCGGACGGGCCGGGTTCCCCCTACGATTCGGCGATGCTCTTCGCTCCCGAGCCGGACCCGTCCCGGCCAGCGCGGCCGGTGGTCGCCGATCCGTGCCCGCGCCACGCCGGTGGATGGTCGGTGAGGCCCGGAGGACGACGGGCATGAGCCACGGAGTCGACCCCGAGGTCCTGGCCGCGGCCGCGGCCTGTGTCGTGGTGTGGTCGGTGTGGTCGGCCCGCCTCCAACGCCTCTCGATCAGCGCCCCCATCGCCTTCGTGGCCATGGGTCTGGTGGTCACCCACGGGCCTCTGGCCTTTCTGCACTTCAGTCCGCATTCGTCGACCATCGAATCGCTGGCCGAGCTCACCCTGGCCCTCGTCCTCTTCGGGGACGCCTCCCGGGTGAACGTCCACGAACTGCGCCGCGACCTCGGCCTGCCCGTCCGGCTGCTGGCCGTCGGTCTGCCCCTGACCATAGGGTTCGGGACGGCCGCGGCCTTCGGCATCGTCCCCGGCGTGACGCTGTGGGTGGCCGCGGCGATCGGGGCCATCGTGGCGCCCACCGACGCCGCGCTGGGCGCGTCGGTCATGGACGACGAACGGATCCCCAACCGGATCCGGCGGCTGCTGAACGTCGAGAGCGGGCTGAACGACGGCATCGCCACACCGTTCGTGAACCTCTTCCTCGCCGGGGCGGTCACCACCGAGGTGGCCCACTCGACATCGGTGCTGGGGGCGGCGGGCGAACTGGTGGGCGGTGCGGCCATCGGCGCCGGGACGGGCCTGGTGGCGGGCTGGGTGCTGGCCCGGTCCGTCGAGCGGGGCTGGAGCGCTGCGGGGTTCCGGGCCCTGGTCCCCATCGGAGCGGCCCTGTTCGCCTACTTCGCGGCACTGGAGGCCCACGCCAACGGCTTCGTGGCGGCCTTCGTGGCCGGGATGGCCTTCGGCGGCGTGTTCCACGCCGGCGTGGAGGAGGTCGTGTCGTTCACCGAGGAGGCGGGCGGCCTGCTCTCCCTGATGGTCTGGCTGATCTTCGGCGCGGCCATGGTGGTCCCCGGTCTGTCCCACGCCACCTGGCAGGACGTGCTGTTCGCCGTGGTGGCCCTGACGGTGGTCCGGATGGTCCCCGTGGCGCTGGCCCTGGTCGGCTCAGGGCTGGACCGGTTCACCGTCGGGTTCGTCGGGTGGTTCGGTCCGCGGGGGCTGGCGTCGGTGGTCTTCGGCCTCATCGCCTTCGACAGCCTGGCCCCGGCCGACGGGGCCCGGGTGCTGTCCATCGTCACCGTGACCGTCCTCCTCAGCGTGGTGGCCCACGGGCTCAGCGCCCCACCGCTGGCGGCGCGTTACGGGACGTTCACCCGCACGCTGCGGGGCGAGCGGCCCGAGCACGTCGAGACGCCGGGCATGCGGAGCCGGCGCAGCCTCGGTAGCCAGGTGGGTGACCGGTCGCCGGTGCCGCCGGTGCCGTCGGAGGCCGACGGGGATGCCGCGCCGTGACGACCACGGTCGGGGTCCACCGGGACCAGGCCTCCACCGCCACCGTCGACTGCCGTCCGGCTGCCGGGAACATGCCGCCGAGGCGTGACCGGGGGGCGCCGGTCGGGGGGAGGAGGCACGATGCCCGCTGACCTCGTCCCGACCCCGGAGGACGGGGCGGGGGACCACCTCCCCGGATGGCTGCCCGGCTCCTACTCCGTCGACCGGATCGTCTACACGACGATCACCCTGATGAGCGTGCTGATCGTCTACGACGGCTGGGAGCACCTGCGCATCGTGGCCGTGGTCGGGGTGGTGGTGGGCCCGGTGCTGGCCATGGTCATCTCCCACACCTTCGCCGCCCTCATCGCCCTGCAGACCGAAGCCGGCGGGGGACCCGGCCGGGGCGACCGCCTGCGGATCGTCCGCCGTGAGGTGCTCTTCCTCCTGTTCTGCGTCCCACCGCTGGTGCTGCTCCTCGGCCAGTACCTGCTCGGGGTGTCCATCACCCAGGCCATCCGGGTGACCCTGTGGGTCGGCGTGGCATCACTGGCCTGGTGGGGGTACGTGGCCGGCCGGCGGTCGCGGCGGCGCGGCTGGGGCCTGGTGGTCGCCGTGGCCGCCGGGCTGGCCGTCGGGCTGGTCGTGCTCCTGCTGCAGGTCTTCCTCCAGCCGGGGCGGCTGGTCGCGGGGTAGCGCCCGGGTCGTTCAGGCCGGGGACGTCCGCAGCTTGAACTCGGCCCCGGCCGGGTCCGTCACGGTGGCCAGCCGCCCGTAGGGCGTCTCCGAGACGCCGAGCACGACCGAGCCGCCCAGCTCGCCCACCCGGGCCACGGCGGCGTCGGCGTCGGCGACCTCCCAGTAGATCGACCAGTGGGCCGGGGTGCCCTCGGGCAGGAAGGACCGGGCGTCCCCGATCCCGGCCAGCTCCCAGTCACTGTCCGGATCCTGCATGGTCGTGTAGCGGAACTCGTCGGTGTCACCCACCACGTTGGTCTCCCAGTGGAAGACCGAACGGTAGAAGTCGACGGCCCCGGCGTGGTCCCGGGTCAGCAGCTCGAACCAACTGGGTGCCCCCGGTTCGTTCAGGACGGTGAACCCGGGGAAGGTCCCCGGCTGCCAGGCGCCGAGCCCAGCGCCGGTCGGGTCGACCAGCACGGTCTGGGTGCCCAGGTTGGCCACGGGCATGGGCGGCACGAGGACCTGTCCGCCGGCCGCTTCGGTGGCGGCCACCGTCGCCCCGAGGTCCGGCGTGCTCAGGTAGATCTTCCAGGAGTCGTCGGCCTTCTGATCGCCCATGTCGCCCATGCCCCCGGCCACCGGCACGCCGTCCCGGGCGAACATGAAGTAGCCCCCGAACTCCGGGCTCGGCTCCAGGGCCTCCCAGCCGAACAGCTCGCCGTAGAACCGGCGGCTGCCGTCCACGTCGGAGGTCCACAGATCGGTCCAGCAGGGGGCGCCGACCGGCGCGTGGTCTCGGGTCGTCATGGTTGGTCCTCGCTCGTCGGGTCGGTGGATGTCGGTCGTCCCCTGGTCCGACCGGGGGTCGACCGGTTGTCGGAACCGGCGGCCGGGTCGGCCAGCCGGCGGTACGTGGCCGGGAATCCGTCCGACCCCATGGGGGAACTGTACGGGGAATTCCCGGTCGGTGCCCGGGTCGGGGGGAACGGTCACAGCCTGTCCGTAGGTTCATCGCATGGGCACGAACAATCGGGAACGCAGACGTCAGAAGCAACGGGCCGCCCGCGAGGAGGCACGGCGGCGCCACACCGGTGGGCGGTCGACCGACCGCCCACCGGTTGCGGGGGACAGGGCCACTCGACCCGGAGAACCGGGAGGCGAGCCGCGGTACTTCCGGACACCCGGCGAGGCGGTGACAGCTGCGGCTGACGCGTATTGGTGCCGGGAGGATGACGTCTTCGACGAGCTCATCGGGCTCCTTGCCCTGGGCCCCGGGACGCCCGGCGGGCACGAGCCGATCGACCGGGCGCTGGCCGAGGCCGTCAGCGACCGGCTGGCCTGGGCGTGGGAGCACGGATGGCAGCCGGTGGACATCCCGAGGGAGCTCGGGCGGAAGTGCTCGGCGGCGCACCGGACGCTCGGCGCGGTTGCCGTCGTGGTGGAGGGTCGTCGGTATGCGCCCGCCCTCGTCGACCCCCGCTGGTCGGACCAACTCCTGGCGCTGGAGGACGAACTGGGTCGGACGGGGGCACCTGCTGCCGGCCGACGGGACCACGCGTGGGTCGCCGAACGGGGCCCGACGCGGCGCGAGGCCGTCGCCGTGGCCGTCACGACCATCTCGCTCCTCCGACACCTTCCCGAGCTCCCGATGTTGTGCCCGCCCCCGGGGAAGGGGTCGTGGCGCGGGCGCCCGTCCCACAAGGCCGACGAGGCGCTGCTCCGCAAGGTCCGGGCCCTGCTGGCCAAGGCCGAGTCCACGGCGTTCGAGGAGGAGGCGGAGGCACTGACGGCCAAGGCCCAGGACCTGATGTCCCGTCACGCCATCGACCTGATCGCGGTGATGTCGGAAGACCGGCGCACCGAGGAGCCGACGGGGATCCGAATCAGCGTCGACGATCCCTACGCCCAGGCGAAGGCGTCGTTGCTGGCCCGTGTGGCCGACGCCAACCGGTGCCGGTCGGTCTGGTCCTCCGACCTCGGCTTCTCCACGGTCGTCGGGCACGTCGACGATCTCGAGCTGGTGGAGATCCTGTACACCTCGCTCCTGGTGCAGGCCACTGCGGCCATGACGTCGCTGGGTAGTCGCCGGGACGCCACGGGTCGGTCCCGGACCCGGTCGTTCCGCCAGTCGTTTCTGGTGGCCTACGCCTCACGGATCGGTGAGCGTCTGGATGACGCCGCCCGTGCGGCCGAGACCGTCGGCGTGGGGGAACACGGGACGTCGCTGGTGCCGGTGCTGGCCGACCGGCGGGAGGCCGTCGACCGGGCACGCGACGCGTTGTTCCCGGGGATGACCCGGTTCAACCCCCGCACGGGCAACATGGCCGGCTGGGTCGCCGGGACGGCGGCGGCGGACCTGGCCGCGCTCTGGGGGGCCGACGAGGTGGCGGACCGGACGGGCTGAGCGCCCACCGGGGGCACCCGGCCGCCGCCGCCCGCTCCGGACGCCCGTTCTGGAACGCGTTCTATACTGCTGCCGACCCCGTACGGGTCCGACCGGCCTTCCGGTCCGTCGTCTCCGAGCCTCCAAGGAGGACCCGCCGTGGCCCAGCCCGTGATCGTCGAAGCAGTCCGCAGTCCCATCGGGAAGCGGAACGGGTGGCTGTCCGGGTTCCACGCCGCCGAGCTCCTGGGCCACGTCCAGCACGAGCTGGTCAAGCGGGCGGGGATCGACCCGGGCTCGGTCGAACAGATCGTGGGCGGCTGCGTGACCCAGGCCGGCGAGCAGGCGTCCAACGTCACCCGGACGGCCTGGCTGAGCCAGGCGCTGCCGTACCACGTGGGGGCCACGACGGTGGACTGCCAGTGCGGATCGGCCCAGCAGGCCAACAACTTCGTGTCCAACCTCATCGCTGCCGACGCCATCGACATCGGTATCGCCTGCGGGGTCGAGGCCATGAGCCGCGTCGGCCTCGGGGCCAACGCCATCAACGGTCCCGGGCGGTCCAAGCCCGACGACTTCCCGTGGGACATGCCCGACCAGTTCGGTGCGGCCGAGCGGATCTCCGAGAAGTACGGCATCACCCGCGAGGACGTCGACTGGTTGGGTCTCGAGTCCCAGCGCAAGGCGGCCGTGGCCGTGGCCGAGGGCCGTTTCGACCGGGAGATCGTGCCGCTCGAGGCCCCGGTGGTGGGTCCCGAGGGGCCGACCGGCGAGCGGGCCGTGGTGTCCACGGACCAGGGTCCCCGGGAGACCACGGCCGAGGGACTGGCCAAGCTGAAGCCGGTGCTCCCCGACGGGATGCACACGGCGGGCAACTCCTCCCAGATCTCCGACGGGGCGGCCGCCGTGCTGTGGATGTCCGAGGACCGGGCCCGGGCCGACGGCTTCCGCCCGCGGGCCCGCATCGTCGAGCAGGTCCTGGTGGGCTCCGACCCCTACTACCACCTCGACGGTCCCATCGCCGCCACGGCCAAGGTCCTGGCGAAGGCCGGTATGACCCTGGCCGACATCGACCTGATCGAGATCAACGAGGCCTTCGCCTCCGTGGTCATGTCGTGGGGCAAGGAGCACAAGGTCGACTGGGACAAGGTCAACGTCAACGGCGGGGCCATCGCCCTGGGTCATCCGGTGGGGTCGACGGGCGCCCGGCTGATCACCACGGCCCTCCACGAGCTGGAGCGGACCGACGGCAGTCTGGCGCTGGTCACCATGTGCTGCGGCGGGGCGCTGGCCACCGGGACGATCATCGAGCGGCTCTAAGCCCCGGCGGTCCCGGCGGCCCTGGCGGAACCCGTGACCCGCACGGGTGCCCGCCCCGGCAGACTGGTGGGGTGCGCACCCACCGGACCCGTCGTTCCCTGATCCCGGCGGTCGGCGCACTGGCTGCCGGGCTGGTGCTGGCCGGCTGCTCCGGCTCGTCGTCGACGGCCACGGCGACCACCCACGCCGTTCCGACCACCAGGGCCGCGACGTCGCCGTCGTCACCGACCGTTCCGACCGCTCCCGTCCCGTCCGGCCGCGGCGGCGGGGCCGACTGGACGACCTACAACGTCGACGGCGCCCGGACGGGGGTCGACCCCTCGGGCCTGCGCTACTCGCTGTCGTCACCCGCCTGGACCTCGCCCACCCTCGACGGGGCGCTGTTCGGCCAGCCCCTGGTGGACGGCGGCCGGGTGGTGGTGGCCACCGAGGACGACACGGTGTACGCGCTGTCGGCCACCGACGGCGCCGTCGACTGGTCGACCCACCTGGCCACACCGTTCGACCCGTCCACCGTGGCCGGCCTGTGCGGCAACATCCGGCCGACGGTGGGCATCACCTCGACCCCGGTCATCGACCCCTCCCGGGACGAGGTGTTCGTGGTCGACGACGAGGCCGTCGGCGCCCGTTCGTCGGCCCACCACCTGGTCGGTCTGGATCTCGCCACCGGGCACGTCCTGCTCGACGAGGTCATCGACCCCTCCGGGACCCTGCCGCCTTTCGAGCTGCAGCGGCCGGCCCTGGCGCTCACCGACGGCCGGGTGGTGGTGGGGTTCGGCGGCAACGACGGCGACTGCGGCGACTACCACGGCTACGTGGTGTCGGCGCCCGAGGACGGTTCGCCGCCGGCGGCGTTCGAGGTGTCGTCGCTCCCCGGGGACAGTCAGGGGGCGGTGTGGATGGGCGGTGGGGCACCGGTGGTCGACGCCGAGGGCGACGTGTGGGTGGCCTCGGGAAACGGCAATTTCCAGTCGCCGGGCAACTCGTTCGACGACAGCGACGCCGTGCTGGAGCTCTCGCCGACCATGGCACTGCTCCAGTACTTCGCCCCGGTCCACTGGTACCGGGACAACGCCCTCGACCTGGACTTCTCCCTGCCACCGACCCTGCTGCCCAACGGCCTGGTCCTCGCCGTGGGCAAGTCCACGACGGGGTACGTCCTGCGGCAGTCCCACCTCGGCGGGGTGGGCGGCCAGCTCACCGCCACCCCGTTGTGCTTCGGCCACGGACCCTCGGCGCAGGTCGGGACCACCGTGTACCTGGGGTGCAGTACCGGTATCGCCGCCGTCCGGGTCGATGCGCCGGGGGCCACCCCGACGGTGCTGTGGCGGGCCACCAACGGCGGCGGTGGCGGGGTGATCGTCGCCGGGGGACTGGTGTGGGGGATCGACAAGTCCGGGACCGTGGTGGGGCTCGACCCGTCGACCGGGGCCGTGGTGCAGCAGACCTCGGTCGGCCCGGAGGCCACGGACTTCCCGTCACCGTCGGTCGGCGACGGCCTCCTCCTCGTGCCGTCCACCGACCGGGTGCACGCCTTCACCGGTACCGGTTGAGGGGGGTCGCCCACGGCGACGGCGGCGGGCCCGTCAGGTGGGACAGTTGTCGGGAGCCGGACGACCGGCCAGGCGGTCGGCGATCCACTGGGTGATCCGCCCCTGGCCGTCGCTGAGGATCGACCCGTGGTCGGACCCGGGCACGACGTCGAGCTCGACGGTGTCGTGGCGGCCGGTGCACATCCGGTCGGCCATGGTCCGGGCCGCCTCCGGCGTGGTCAGGGTGTCGTCCGCACCCTGCATCACCAGTACCGGGGCGTCCGACGGGCTCCAGCCCGGTTCGTTGGCCAGCAGTTCGGCCCGCAGGCCCGGGGCCTGGCGCCACCCCGGCCGGAAGACCTGGTCCGTGGGGGTCGTCCCGAAGGTGGCCCCGACGGTGGCGCTGCAGGCCGTCCCGGCGATGGACGCCTCGGCCGCCGCCCGGGGGGTGAGCACCGCAGCCAGCAGGCCCGGGGAGGCGTAGATCTGGGACCAGTCCCACAGGGCCATGACCTCGTAGCCGTCCGTGCCGTCGGCCTGCGGGCCGGGGTCGGCCGGCGCCAGCGCCGACACGTTGTTCACCGGGGCGATGGCCACCGCCCCGGCCACGAACAGATCGGGTGCGTACTGGCGGGCCTCCTGGGCGGCGAACAGGGCGGCCTGGCCCCCCTGGGAGTGCCCGATGAACACCACCGAGTCCGAGGCCACCGCCCCGGCCACGGCCCGCGCCGCCCGCGCCGCGTCGATGACCCCCCGGCCCTCGCTCTCGCCCACCAGGTACGGATGGAGGCCGGCGGTCCCGAGCCCCTCGTAGTCGGTGGCCGCCACGATGTACCCGCTCGACAGGAATTCCGACAGGTAGGGGATGGCGATGTCGGGCTGCTCCGAGGGTGCGCAGCTGTCGGCGATGCCCGTGGTGCCGTGGGCCCAGCTGACGATGGGGTAGCCGCCGGGTGGTGGCGGACCGTCGGGGACGACGACGTCGCCCGACTCGGCGATGTCCTGGCCGTCGTCCGACCGCGAGTGGAAGAGCACGCGGTAGGCCGTGGCCCCCGGCGGGACGCCGCCGCCCGGGGGTAGCCGCACCGCGCTGATCAGGGTCCCCGGTGGGGCCGGGAGGAGGGGATCGGGGACCCCGGGCGCGGTGCCCGTCGCCGCGCTCGTGCCCAGTGGTACCTGGAGGATGTCCCCGGTCGGCGGGGCGGCCAGCGACGATGCGCCCGCCGACCGGACGGACCCTCCGGGGTCCGTGCCACTGGCCCCCGCCGTACCGCAGCCGGCCAGGGCCGCGACGGCGAGCAGCAGTGCCCCCAGCCGGGATGTCCGTCCCCGACCGGTCGCCGGACGCCACCGCCGCACGGGGGATCCGAGGGTCGGCCGGGCGCCGACCGTGTCACCGGCGCACGGACGCATCGTCCGACAGGGTAGTCACCGGTCACCGGGGGCGGCGGGCGCCGCCCCCGGTGACCGCACGGCTACGGTCGGGCGGCATGGGTGGGCTCGATCTGGTGTCCGGTTGGCCCGTGGGTTCGGCCGCGGTCGGGGTGCTGGCGTCGGCGTCCCCCGACGGCGGGCCGGTCACCGTCCTCGGTACCACCGGCGACGTGGACCGGTCGTTCCCCTGGGCCTCGGTGACCAAGCCGGTCACCGCCCTGGCCGTGCTGGTGGCCGTGGAGGAGGGGACGCTCGACCTCGACGCCCCCGGCGGTCCCCCCGGGTCCACGGTCCGCCACCTCCTTGCCCACGCCTCGGGCCTGGGCTTCGAGGGGGGCGTGGTGGACCGGCCCGGCGCCCGGCGCCTGTACTCCAACGCCGGCTTCGGCGTGCTGGGCGACGTGCTGGCCGGGGCCGCCGGCATGTCCTTCACCGACTACCTGCACGACGGGGTGCTCGAGCCGCTGGGCATGCGCCGGGTGGAGCTGCGGAGCGACGACGGTGCGCCGGAGGCGGCCGCCGGGCTGTACGGACCGCTGGGCGACCTGATGGCCGTGGCCCGGGAGCTGGCGGCCCCGACGCTGGTGAGCGGGGACACGGCGGCGCTGGCCCGGTCGGTGGCCTTCCCCGGGCTGGCCGGGGTACTGCCCGGTTTCGGGCGCTTCGACCCCTGCGACTGGGGCCTCGGGGTGGAGGTCCGGGGCGGGAAGTCCCCGCACTGGACGGGACGGGCCAATTCGCCGCAGACCTTCGGCCACTTCGGCCGCTCGGGCTCCTTCCTCTGGGTGGACCCGGTGGCCGGGCTGGCCTGCTGCGGGCTGGCCGACCGGCTCTTCGGACCCTGGGCCGCCGCGGCGTGGCCGGCCCTGGCCGACGCCCTGGTCGCCGAGGCCCTAGGCTCCCCCGGATGAAGGGCGTCATCCTCGCCGGCGGGACCGGCTCGCGTCTGCACCCGCTGACCCGCATCACCAACAAGCACCTGCTGCCCATCTACGACCGCCCGATGATCAACTACGGCATCGAGGCCCTGGTCAACGCCGGCATCACCGAGATCATGCTGGTCACCGGGGGGACCCACGCCGGCGAATTCCTCCGGTTGCTGGGCAACGGCCACGAGTTCGGCATCGACCGCCTCAGCTACGGCTACCAGGAGCGCCCCGGCGGCATCGCCGAGGCCCTGGGACTGGCCGAGCGTTTCGTCGACGACGAGCCGGTGCTGGTGATGCTGGCCGACAACATCGTCGAGCGGTCGATCCGACCCATGGTCGAGGGGTTCCTGGCCGCGCCGGACGGGGCGCGGATCCTGTTGACCCCGGTGGAGGAGACCGAGCACCTGCGCCACCTCGGGGTGCCCTCGTTCGACGGCGGGGACCGGATCACCGGGATCATCGAGAAGCCCGAGGACCCGCCGTCCAAGTTCGGGGTGACGGGCATCTACTGCTACGACGCCGACGTCTTCCGGGTCATCCCCGACCTGGTCCCGTCGGGGCGGGGCGAGCTCGAGATCACCGACGTGAACAACTACTACATCGCCCAGGGGACCATGGCCTACGACGTGCTCGAGGGGTTCTGGGGCGACGCCGGCGAGTCGATCGACGCGTACTACACGGTCAACGACTTCGTGCGGACGCACGGCGCCAACAAGGGCTGAGCGGCCGGTCAGCCGCCGGGCCGGGTGACGGGCCGTCCGGCCAGCCAGGCCGCCTCGAGCTCGCCCAGCGGGGTCGTCGGCGGTCCGTCGGTCATGGGCCACAGCTCCTCGGCGATGCCCCGCCAGTCGGCCGTGGCCCCCAGGCGGGCCAGCAGGGCGTAGAGGCCGAGGTTGATCCGCTGGACGATGACCATCATCGGCGGCAGGTTGACGGACCGGGCCACCGGGCTCTTGGTGTCGAAGAGCCGGCGGACGGTCTCCGAGGCGTACTCGTGCTCCACGGTGCGCGGGCCCCGCTCGAGCACCAGGTCGTAGAAGTGGCCGAAGAATTCGACGACCTGGTCCGTGGTGATCGACGGGTCGGGACGCAGCAGGCCGATCCCTTCCAGGGTCCGCCGGTACGCCTCGTGGTCCCCCCGCAGAACCATCGAATCGATCATGGTGTGGAACACCGTGACCTCGTCGGGTGTGAACTCCTTCACCAGGCCGAAGTCGAGGAAGGTGATCCGCCCGTCGGGGCGGAAGAGATAATTGCCGGGGTGGGGGTCGCCGTTGAACATGCCCAGGCGGTTGACCCCCCGGAAGACGAAACGGAAGAGCGTCTCACCGGCCAGGTCCCGCTGGGCCTGGGGCCAACGCTCCACCTCGGCGAAGCGGGCCCCGTCGGCCAGGTCGGTGGTGAGGACCCGCCCGGTGGACAGCTCGTCGACCACGTCGGGGACGGCGATGAACGGGTGGTCCCGGTAGGCGTCGGCGAACCGCGTCTGGTTGGCCGCCTCGTGGCGGTAGTCGAGCTCCTCGGCCAGCCGGTCCCGCAGCTCGGCGGCCAGGGCCCGACTGTCGAGCGACGGGAAGAGCAGGGGAAGCAGCCGGGCCATCATCTCGGTGTTGGCCAGGTCGGACTCGATGGCCTCGGCCACGCCGGGGTACTGGACCTTCACCGCCACGGGGCGGCCGTCGTGGAGCACGGCACGGTGCACCTGGCCGATGGACGCCGCGGCGAGGGGTGACGGGTCCCAGTCGGCGAAGACCCGCTCGGGGCGGCCACCCAGCTCGTCGGCCACCACACCGGCGGCCAGCTCCGGGGCCATGGGCGGGGCGTCGGACTGGAGCTGGGCCAGGGCGTCCCGGTAGGGCTGGGGGAGCCCCTCGTCGAGGTAGCTGGCCAGCTGGCCCAGCTTCATCAGTGCGCCCTTCATCTGGCCCAGGGACTCGGCCACCTGTTCGGCCGTCCGGAGCTCCATGGCCGCCACGATCCCGTCCCGCTCGTCGGCCGGGGCCAGGCGGCTGCGCACCTTCCCCCGCACCCGGGTGGCCCCGATCTTCGCCCCCATCCGGGCGGAGGCCGCCGAACGGCCCAACCGGCCCGTCCGGCGCACCGGGGACGGCCGGTCGCCCGGGGACGGCCGGTCGCCCGGTTCCGGCCCCGGGGCCGGCCCCGGGGGGCCCGTGCCGGGCCCGGACGGGGGGTCAGCCGTCACGGTCGGCCCACGCCGCCGCCTCGTCCTTGTGCCGGGCGTAGTCGACCTTGCCGGCGGGCGACCGGCCGATGGAGGGCACGACGCGGACCCGACGGGGGGCCTTGTAGTGGGCCAGCCGGGCCTTCACGTGGTCGATCAGTTCGTCGGGACCGACGTCCCCGTCCCCCGACCCCGGATGGAGCTCGACCACGGCGACGATCTCCTCGCCGAACCGGTCGTGGGGGACGCCCACCACCACGGCGTCGCGCACCCCGGCGTGGGTCTTCAGGGTCTCCTCGACCTCCTCGGGGTAGACCTTCTCCCCACCGGTGTTGATGCACACCGAGCCCCGGCCGAGGAGGTGGATGGTCCCGTCGGCCCGTACCTCGGCGAAGTCCCCGGGGACGGAGTAGCGCACCCCGTCGTAGGTGCGGAAGGTGGCGGCGGACTTGGCCTCGTCCTTGTAGTAGCCCACCGGGTTGCGCCCCCCGAGGGCCAGCACGCCGACCTGGCCCGAACCGGGCTCGACGGTCCGGCCGTCGGCGTCGAGGACCCGGACCTCGGGCCCCAGGGTGAACTGCGCGGTGGAGGCCGCCGAGTCGCCCGAGGAGACCGACGTCCCCATGCCGATGGCCTCGGACGAGGAGAAGGCGTCGACCAGCAGCATGTCGGGGTGGTGGCCGAGGAGGCCCCGCTTGGTCTCCTCGCTCCACATCACCCCCGAGGAGATGATCCCCACCAGGCTGGTGAGGTCCCACCGCCCGGGGTCGGCGTCGAGGGTGGCCAGGATGGGCTTGGCGAAGGCGTCGCCCACGATGATGAGCCCGTTGACCTTCCGGCGTTCCACCGTGTCCAGGAGCTCCACCGGATCGAACTGGCGACCCGTGAGGGTCACCACCCGCCCGCCTTCCGACAGGCACTCGAGCGCGGTGAACCCGCCGGTCCCGTGCATCAGCGGGCAGGCCGGCAGGAGGGTCATCCCCGCCCCGCCCTCGGCGATCTCCCTCCGGACCGCCTCGACGCCCCCGTCGGCGTCGTAGCGGCGGAACCCGGCGCCGTTCAGGCGGGCGAACAGGTCGTCCTGGCGCCACATGACGCCCTTGGGCATGCCGGTGGTGCCCCCGGTGTAGAGCAGGTAGAGGTCGTCCCCGCTCCGCCCCCACGGCGCCCGGGCCCGCCCGGTGGACCCGGTGTGGTCGACCGTGGCCGCGGCCTCCTCGTAGGGCACGGCCCAGCGGGGGCAGGGTCCGCTGCCGTCGTCGACCCAGAGCCACGACATGGTGTCGGGGAGGCGGTCACGGACGGCCTCGATCCGGTCCTCGAAGGTCCCGTGGAACACCACGGCCACGGCGTCGGCGTTCCGCCACAGGTACACGAGCTCGTCCTCGGCGTAGCGGTAGTTGGTGTTGATGGGCACCAGCCCCACCTTGAAGGCGGCGAAGGTGGCCTCGAGGTACTCGGGGGAGTTGGTGAGGTACAGGGCCACCTTGTCCTGGTGGACGGCACCCCGACCGAGGAGCCAGCGTCCGAGTCCGTCGGCCCGCCGGTCGACCTCGCCCCAGGTGAGGACCCGTTCCCCCTGGATCAGGGCCTCCTCGTCGGGCAGCAGGTCGGCCACCGCCTCCCAGACGTCGGCGTAGTTCCATTCCGTCATGTGCGACTCCCCTTGCCGGCCGACCCTCCCGGGGCGGTCCGGCTGAGCCTACGCTGGCTCCCGTGGAACTCGCGCTGCCCGGAGACGACGATCCCCGCCGGGTGGCCTTCCGTCGGTGGCGGGAGGCCCACCCCGAGCCCACCGGTCGGGACCTGGCCGACGCCGGGTACGTGGCCCCGCACTGGCCCGAGCCCTGGGGCCTCGGGGCCGATCCGGAGACCCAGCTGGTGATCGACGACGAGCTGCGCCGGGCCGGCCTGCGCCGTCCCGACAACACCATCGGCATCGGCTGGGCCGGGCCGACGCTCCTCCACGCCGGCAGCCGGTTCCTGCAGGAGCGCTACCTGCCCCCCCTGCTCTCCGGGGAGGAGGTCTGGTGCCAGCTGTTCAGCGAGCCGGGGGCCGGCTCCGACCTGGCCTCGCTCACCACCCGGGCGGTGCGGGACGGCGACGAGTGGGTGGTCGACGGGCAGAAGGTGTGGACCTCCTACGCCCATGTGGCCAAATTCGGCATCCTGCTGGCCCGGACCGGCCCGGCCGGGGGATCGAAACACGAGGGCATCTCGTACTTCGTCTGTCCCATGGACGCCCCGGGGGTGACCTTCCGGCCCCTCATCGACATGACGGGGAACCACTCCTTCAACGAGGTCTTCCTCGACGCCGTGCGCATCCCGGCGGCCAACCTGGTCGGCGAGGAGGGGCGGGGCTGGTCCCTGGCCAAGGTCACCCTGGGCAACGAGCGGATCTCCCTGTCGGGGGCCGGGGCGCTGTGGGGCATGGGTCCGACGGTCGACGACCTGGTGGCCGGGGTCCGACGGGCCGGGGGTCTGCGCGACCCGCTGCTGCGGCAGCGACTGGCCCGGGTCTGGGGCGAGGGCGAGATCCTGAAGTGGCTGCGGCTGCGGACCGTGTCCTCCGCCCTGTCGGGCCTGGAGCCCGGACCCGAGGCGTCGGTCCGCAAGGCGCTGGCCGACGAGCACGGCCAGCACGTCGTGGGCCTGGCCCGGGACCTGGCCGGCGCGGCCGGGATGCTGGCCCCCCTCGGGCCCGTGCCGGCGGGCACGCCGTGGACCGCCGCCGACCCGATGTGGGGGTTCGGCTTCCTCTTCGCCCCGGCCCTGACCATCGGCGGCGGGACCGCCGAGGTGCAGCGCAACATCATCGCCGAGCGCACCCTGGGCCTCCCCCACGAGCCGGCGGCCTGACCGCCCCGTCAGGGGGTGAGCGGTCCGGCGTCCCCGTAGCCCTGCCGGACGCCCCGACCGGCCCGGCGGGTGAGCTGCTCGGGCTCGTAGAGCATCCAGTAGGCGTTCCGGGCGTGCTTGCGGGCCCGGTCGACGCACACCTCGGCCAGGGCGGCCGGGTCCTCCTCCTCGTTCTCATGGACGAAGACCTCGAGGATGTGGGTGGAGGTGAGCAGCTGGGCCAGCATGATCCCCTGGGAGGCCTCGTGGGCGCAGACCTGGTCGATGGCCGCCTTGCCGGGCATCCCGAGGGCCACCACGATGGAGCAGCCCTCGTGCTCGATGAGGCGCTTGCCGGCCACGCCCAGGTCCTTGAACCCCGGGACCGTCCGGTGCACCACCTCGAAGAGCGTGCCGTGGCCCGGGCAGGCGGCCAGTTCGTCGAGGGCCTCCCGGCCCATGTCGTAGCGGGCGAACATGGTGTCGACCACACCGATGCGATCCATGGCGTCGAGCCTACCGGCCGCCCCGGGGGGACCGGCGGGGCCGGCGGTTCGACCGGACCGCGGGCGTGCATAAGACTCTGGGTGATGACCAACGCCGAGGAGTGGGCCGGCCGTGACGCCGCCGTGGTGTGGCACGGCTTCACCCAGATGTCGAGCTACGGGGAGAACGCCCCCGTGACGGTGGAACGGGCCGAGGGACGCGAGCTGATCGACGTCGACGGCCGGCGCTACTTCGACGGCATCTCGTCGCTGTGGGTGACCACCCTGGGCCATCACGTTCCCGAACTGGACGCCGCACTGGTGGACCAGCTGGGCCGGGTGGCCCATTCGACGCTCCTGGGCCACGGCAACCGGGTGGTGGTGGAGTTCGCCGAGGCGCTGGCCGCCGCGGTGCCGGTGGACGGGGCCCACGTGCTGTTCGCCTCGGACGGGGCCACGGCGGTCGAACAGGCCCTGAAGATCGCCTTCCAGTACTGGGTCAACCGGGGCGTGCCCGAGCGCCACCGGTTCCTGGCCCTGGGCGGCGCGTACCACGGGGACTCGGTGGGGGCCCTGTCCCTCGGGGACGGCGGGTTCGGGACGGACCTGTTCGACCCGCTGCGCTTTCCGGTGGTCCGGACCCCCGGGTACGCCACCCCCGACTGGGCGGACAAGGCGGTGGCGGCCATCGACGCCCACGCCGGCGGGCTCGCCGCCGTGGTGCTCGAGCCGCTGGTCCAGGGGGCGTCGGGGATCCTGGTGGCCGAGCCGGAGGACGTGGCCCAGGTCGGGCGGGCCTGCCGGGAGGCGGGCGCGCTCCTGCTGTGCGACGAGGTGGCCACGGGCTTCGGACGGACCGGCCGGCTCTTCGCCAGCGAGTGGTCGGGGCTCCGTCCCGATCTCCTGTGCCTGGGCAAGGGCATCACCGGCGGGTACCTCCCCCTGTCGGCCACCGTGGCCTCCGACGAGGTGTTCTCGGCGTTCGCCGGGGCCGACCTGGGGGAGCGCACCTTCTACCACGGCCACTCCTACAGCGGGAACGCCCTGGCCTGTGCCGTGGCGCTGCGACACCTCCAGCTCCTGGAGGAGTGGGACGTCCTGGCCAACGTGACCACGGTGTCCCGACGACTGGCCGGCCTGCTGGCCGACCGGCTGGCCGACCGGCCCGGGGTGGGCGCGGTCCGCCAACGCGGGCTGATGGCCGGGGTCGAGCTGGCCCCCCCGCCGGGGGGCCGGCGCTGGGGCCGGCGGGTCTGCGCCGCCGCCGTGTCCCGGGGGGTGCTGCTGCGGCCGCTGGGCGACGTGGTGGTCGTCCTGCCACCCCTCACCACCACCCTCGACGAGATCGAGCGGGTCGTCGAGGTGCTGGCCGCCTCCGTCGACCAGGTGTGGGCCGAGGACGCCGGGGCCGAGGGGACGGACGGGCCGTGAGCCCCGGAGGGCCCCGACCGGACCGCTGGGGACGGTGGGTCGACGAGTCGTGCCGGATGGTGGGGGCGGCCGGCCAGTGGCGCAGTCCCCGGGAGTTCGACGCCGCCGGTCCGGCCGGTTCGCTGACCGTGGCTCCCGGGGCGCCGCCGGTCGACGTGGTGTCGTTCGCCTCCAACGACTACCTGGGCCTGACCGTCCACCCCGCGGTGGTGGCCGCCGCCCACGACGCCCTCGACCGGTGGGGGGCCGGCGCCGGGGCCTCCCGCCTGGTGACCGGTTCGCGACCCGGCCATGCCGCGCTGGAGTCGGCCCTGGCCCGGTGGAAGGGGTGCGAGCAGGCCGTGGTCCTGCCGACCGGGTTCGCCGCCAACCTGTCGGTCCTGTCGGTCTTCGGGGCCGAGGGGGCCCGCGTCTTCTCCGACGAGCTCAACCACGCCTCCATCGTGGACGGCTGCCGGATGGCCCGGGCCCCGGTCGCCGTCTACCCCCACGGCGACCTCGACCGGCTCGAGTCGCTGGTGGCCGACAGCCCCGAGCGGGCCGTCATCGTGTCGGACACGGTGTTCTCCATGGACGGTGACGAGGCCGACCTCGGCGGCCTGGTCGGCGTGGCCGAACGGCACGGGGCTCTCCTGGTGCTCGACGAGGCCCACGCCGTGCTGGGGCCCGAGCTGCCCGACGGGGCCCTCGACGCCGTGGACATCCTGCGGGTCGGCACCCTGTCGAAGACCCTCGGTGCCCTCGGGGGGTTCGTGGCCGGGCGCAGCTCCTTCGTCGAGCTCCTGGTGAACCGGGCCCGGCCCTACATCTTCACCACGGCGCCGTCGCCGGCCGACACCGCCGCGGCCCTGGCCGCCGTGGGCGTGGTCGACTCGGCCGAGGGCGACGCCCTGCGGGCCCGCCTGGCCGCCCGGGTGGCGGTGCTGGCCGGACCCGGGCACCGGTCACCCATCGTCCCGGTGGTGGTGGGCGACGAGGACCGGGCCGTGGCCGCCTCGGCGGCGCTGCTGGACCACGGCCTGTGGGTACCGGCCATCCGTCCGCCGACCGTGCCGGCCGGGACGTCCCGCCTGCGGGTCACCCTGTCGGCGGCCCACACCCACGATCAGGTCCGCCGCCTGGCCGTGGCCCTGGACGGGGTGCCGGGCTGGACCCCGGACCGGGGTGCCGGCGCGGCCCGCTGGGGGGATCCCGTTGCGACCTGAGCGGTTGGTGCTGGTCTGCGGGACGGGGACCGAGGTGGGCAAGACCTGGGCCGCCGCCCGCCTGCTCGAGGTACTGCGGGGCCGGGGGCTCACCGTGGCGGCCCGCAAGCCGGCGCAGTCCTTCGACGTGGACCGGTCGGGGGCGCGCCTCGGGGGGCCGACCGACGCCGAGGTGCTGGGGGCGGCCTCGGGCGAGGGGCCGGGGGTGGTGTGCCACGCCTTCCGCTCCTACCACCGGGCCATGGCGCCCCCCATGGCCGCCGAGGCGCTGGGCCTGCCGGGGTTCACCGTGGCCGACCTGGCCGACGAACTCCACTGGCCGGACCACGCCGTCGACGTGGGCGTGGTGGAGACGGCCGGCGGCGTCCGGTCGCCGCAGGCCGACGACGGCGACGTCACCGACCTCGTGTCCCGTCTGCGCCCGGAGACCGTCCTGCTGGTCGCCGACGCCGGGCTCGGGACCATCAACGCCGTGCGCCTGTCGGTCGATGCCCTGGCCCCCGTGGCGGGTGGCTCGGCCCTGGTCGTGGCCCTCGACCGGTACGACCCCCACCACGACATCCACCGCCGGAACCGCCGGTGGCTGGCCGACCGGGTCGGTCTCGACACGGTCGTCCTGCCCGGCGACGAGGAGCGCCTGGCCGACCGGGTGTCCGGGGACGGGCCCGCCGCCCCCGGCCCGGTCGACGAGGCCGGGGAGGAGTCGTTCCCGGCCAGCGACCCACCGTCCTCGTGGTCCGGGGAGGACCCCCGCGACCTCGGCCGGGGTCGCGCCGTACCGCCGGGGTAGCGCCGGGGCAGCGCCGGGGGCAGGGCCGGGGTCGTGCCGGTGGGCAGCGCCGGGGGCAGGGCCGGGGGGTCGAACCGGTGGGCGTACCGAGCCCGTAGGATGACGTCGCCATGGTCAGCGACGCCGCTCCAGTCCCCGTGGCACCGTCCGCACCGACGGGAGGTGCGGGTGGATCGGGTGGCCCGGACCCGGCGGGGGGCGGGACGTCCCGCTCGCCGTCGGTGGCCCTGGCCATCCTGCTGTTCGTCCTGTTCCTGACGTTCCTCGACAACACCATCGTGACCGTCGTCCTGGCCAACGTGCAGAGCGGCCTGCACGCCTCGGTCAGCCAACTGCAGTGGGTGGTGAACGGCTACGCCCTCACCTTCGCCAGCCTGATGCTGAGCTTCGGGACCATCGGCGACCTCCTCGGGCGCAAGAAGGTCATCCTGTTCGGGGTGGCCGTCTTCTGCGCCGGTTCGGTGGTGGCCGCCCTGGCCCCGAACACGGACGTCCTGATCGTGGGCCGGGTGATCATGGGGGTCGGGGCGGCGGCGTCGGAGCCCGGCACCCTGTCGATGATCCGCCACCTGTACCCCGACCGGGGGGCCCGGGCCCGGTCCCTCGGGATCTGGGCCGCGGTGTCCAGCCTCGGGCTGGCCCTCGGGCCGCTCATCGGGAGCCTGCTGGTCTACGGGTGGTCGTGGCGGGGCATCTTCTGGTTCAACGTGGCGTTCGGGATGCTGGCCTTCATCGGTGCCGTCATCTACCTGCCCGAGAGCTCCGACCCGGTGCGGGCCCGGTTCGACATCCCCGGCCTGGTGCTGGGGGCCGTGGCCCTCGGCTCGCTGACCTTCGGCATCATCCTCGGGGAGACCGAGGGGTACCGGACCTGGTGGATCATCCTGCTGTTCTGCTTCGCCCTGGCCGCCGCCGTGGCCTTCGTCTTCGCCGAGTTGCGGGCGACCAACCCGGTGCTCAACGTCCGGTACTTCCGCCGCCCGGCCTTCGCCGGGTCCAGCATCATCGCCTTCACCGTCTACTTCGGGACCTTCGCCATCTTCTTCATGGTGGCCCTCTACCTGCAGGAGGTGGGTTCCGACCCCCCGCTCCGCCTGGCCCTCAACTTCGTGCCGCTGGCCGTGGGCATGGTGGTGGCCTCGTTGCTCACCGGCCGGTGGGTGGCGGCCTGGGGGCCCCGGATCCCCATGGCCACCGGGTGCCTGCTGGCCGGGATCGGCATCCTGGCCACCAATCACGGCATCCATCCCCACGCCGGGGTCGGCCAGATCGGGTGGTCGATGTTCGTGGCCGGTGTGGGCGTGGGTATGGCCATGGTGCCGGTCACCTCGGCGGCCCTGGGCTCGGTGCCGGCCGAGCACTCGGGCATGGCGGCGTCGGCCACCAACACCTTCCGCGAGCTCGGGGCGGTCGTCGGGGTGGCCGTGCTGGGCTCGATCGTCAACGGGCAGCTGACGGTCAACCTGGTGCGCCGGCTCACGGCCATCGGCATCCCCAAGTCGTACCAGTCGCTGGTGGTCTCGGCCGTCACCACCGGTACCTACCAGGGACAGGCCCAGGCGGCCTCGTCCCAGAACGCCGCCATCTCCCACATCGTGAACGAAGTGGTCTCCGCGGCCTACGGCGCCTTCGGGCGCGGCCTGCATCTGTCCCTGGGCATCGCCGGGGTCCTGCTGCTGGCCTCGTCGGTGCTGGCGCTGCTGACCGTCTACGGCCGCCGCGTGCACCTCGAGCGGGTCCACTCCGACGAGGGCCACCTCCTGCATGTCTCGATGGAAGGCGACACCGGGTTGCCCTCCACCTGACGGCCGGTCACCCGTCGGGCCGGGTGGGCGGGACCTGTCGGGTGGGCGGGGCCTGCGGGGTGGACGGGACGGACGGGGCCGCCGGGGCCGCCGGGGCGGCGGCCCGCCGCGGGACGACGACGTACACGGTGGCCACCCCGCCGACGAGGGCGGCGGCCACGCCGATGGCCGCGGCGGTGGACAGTTGGACCAGCAGGGCCCCGGCGGCGGCGCCGACGGCGAGGAGGACCACGGACCCCGCCCGGCGCACCGGGCGCCGACCGGGCCCGCCGGCCAGGGTGGCGTCGGCGCTCAGCCCGGTGAGGGTCATGGTCTGCACGATGGTGGTCATCCCGGGGACGCCGAACTGGCGGACCGTCCCCCCCTGGAGGCCCGTGCCGAGGGCCAGCAGGGCGATGGTGGCGTACCGGGTGTGGCCGCCCGTCGGGAGCACCCCGGTTCCGACCAGCACGGCCACCAGGGCCAGCAGGCCCGCCTCGGCGCCGAACGCCGCGCCCAGCCAGGCCACCGGCCGGCGGGACAGCCGCGTCGCCAGGGCGCCCGCCCCGAAGGCCCCGACGACGAACCCGAGGACGGCCACAGCCGACCCCAGGGCCCACAGGCCGGACCGGGGGTCGAGGCTCAGCCCGAGGAAGACCAGGTTGCCGGTCATGTTGGCCACGAAGACGTGGCCGAGCCGGAGGTAGGCCACGGCATCGACCAGGCCACTGACGGCGGTCAGCACCAGGAGGCTGGCCACGGTCGGGCCACGTCGGAGCGGGGAGGGTACGGCCATGGGGGTTCCTTTCACCGTGGGACTGCGGAGACCATTGTGGGCGCCGCGGCGGGCCGACGGGTGGTTCGGGCGCCCGGGCCGGCGGTCGGACGCCCCGACCCGGGAGATGACCGGCGCCGCGGGTCGTATAGTGCTGACCGAGGAGCCACGACCGGGCCCGAGCGAGGAGGCGGAACACCGGCAATGCTGAATGGTGTCGAGGGGATGGTCGGCGACACGGCAACCGTCACGCGAGAGGTCGGTCCGCGCCACAATCCCGGGACGGTCTGGGCCCGCGGTGAGTCGTGGCTGGCCATCTCCATGGTCCCCGGCACCAAGATCGAACCCGACACCACGGTGGTCATCGCCGCGGTGGAACAGGGCCTGCTGGTGGTCTATCCGATCGAGGAGAGCTGAGGTGGCGCCGGCTCGGCACCGGCTCCGAGCTCGGCGGTCGTGGACGTCGACGTCGACGTCTGCAGCATCCGTGGCGGTGGAGGACAAGCGAGGGAAGGGGTAGCCATGTTGGCAAGTTCCGGAGGGGGTGCCGTCGTCGTCGGCGTCGTCATCGCCGTCATCATCCTGGCGATCGTGATCATGGTCGTCAAGACGTGCTTCAAGGTCGTCCAACAGGGGAGCGTGGGCGTGGTGAAGCGCTTCGGCGAATTCCGCACCGTGCTGCAGCCGGGCCTCCACGTGCTGGTACCGCTGGCCGACCGGATGGACAAGGTCGACGTCCGCGAGTTCCCCCACACCGGCGACCAGCAGGCCGTGATCACCAAGGACAACGTGTCGCTGTGGGTGAGCGCCACCATCTTCTGCCAGGTGACCGACGTCAAGCTGGCCCTCTTCGAGGTCGACGACTACTCCCTGGCCATCGACCAGATGTCCCGCACCGCACTGCGGGCGGTGTTCGGCGAGCTGACGCTGGACCAGTCGCTGTCCGAGCGGGAGACCATCAACACCAAGATGCAGGACCACATGGCCGAGGCCACCCTCAAGTGGGGGGTCCGGCTCAACCGCATCGAGATCCTCGACATCACACCGCCGGGGAACGTGCTCCAGGCCATGTCCGAGCAGAAGGAGGCCGAACAGCACAAGCGGGCGGCCATCCTGAAGTCCGAGGGAGACCGCGAGTCGGCCATCAACAGCGCCCAGGGGCGCAAGCAGGCGGCGGTGCTCGAGGCCGAGGGTCAGAAGCAGGCGGCCATCCTGGGTGCCGAGGCCCAGAAGCAGGTCCTCGAACTGCGGGCCGACGGTGAGAAGCGGGCGGCCGAACTGCGGGGCGAAGGCGAGGCCCTGGCCCTCAAGGCCCTCGACACGGCGACCATCAACGCCAAGACGCTGGCCGTCCTGCAGCTGCGGGCTCTCCAGGCCGTGGCGTCGGCCGACAACGCCAAGGTGGTCGTCCCCTACGAGGCCGCGGCCATGGTGGGCAGCGCCCAGGTCCTGGTCGACGTGCTGCGGGGCGCCGAGCACGGTGGGCCGCCGTCGCCGGTCCCGCAGATCTGAGCGGGCCCCGGAACGGCGTGACAGGCTGATCCCATGAAGCTCCAGCTGCACTACGACGTCCACGGCTCGGCCCAGCGGTTCTGGGAGCTCTTCTTCGACCCGGCGTTCACCAAGCGGATGCACCTCGAGGCGCTCGGCTCCACCTCGGTGGAGATCGAGGAGCTCACCGGCGACCTCGACAGCGGGATCGAGCGGACCATCCGCTACGCCCAGGTGCCGGATGCCCCCGGGCCGGTGAAGAAGCTCTTCGGCTCGGAGGTCGTGACCACCGAGCACGGGACCTTCGACCCGGAGAACTGGGTCTGGACGTTCACCCTCACCCCGGGCACCCTCGGGGACAAGACCGACATCCACGGCACCATCGAGCTCTTCGTGGACGAGGAGGCCGGCGACGACACCTGCGAGCAGGTCTTCTCGCTGGAGGCCAGGGTCAAGGTGTTCGGTGCCGGACCGGTGGTGGAGCGGTTCATCGAGAAGCAGGCCCGGGACGCCCAGGACAAGGCGGCGGCCTTCATCAACCAGGAGCTGGCCGGCTGATCCCCGGGGTGGTCGGGTACGGGTGCCCCGGAGGTCCTCCTACTCGACCGCCGGTCCGGGACGTGGCGCGTCGGCCACCATGCCCGGTCCGGGCTCCGGTCCGGGCCGCTGATCCGACTCGCTCCCCGGCGGCGTACCGAACCACCGCAGGGCCAGGGCGGGCACCACGGCGATGAGGAACCACACATAGGCGGCTTTGGCGGGTGCGTACCACGAGACCACGATGGACGCCACGATGACCGCCTCGACGGCCAGGCCCCGGATCCTCCCGTTGCGGACCACGTGCGTGGCCACGTCGTCGCGGATCAGTCCGTGGCGGCGGCCGATCTCGCCGATCAGGGTCGTGGCCACGCTGGCCAGCAGGAGGTTGATGGCGAACACGTCGATGGCCGTGGCGTTCCCGGGGTAGGCGCCGATCAGGGCGGCCGAGAAGGGGAACAGGGTGATGGTGAAGAGGAACCCGAAGTTCCACCAGGCCAGCGACTCGTCGTGCCCGCGCATCATGCGGAAGATCCGGTGGTGGGTCAGCCAGAACTGGGCGATCACGTAGAAGGCCACGATGTAGCTGGTGAAGAGGGCGGACTGGTCCCACAGGGCCCGGAGCAGCTCGCGCCACGACTGGTGGTCGGTGATGTGGGGTACGCCGAGCTGCAGGACCAGCAGCGTGAGGGCGATGGCCACCACCCCGTCGGACAGGGCCAGCAGGCGTTCGACCCCGGGGATCGAGCCGTCGACATCGCGGAGGCGGGGGCCGGACCACACGGTGGGCTACTTCATCTCCACCTGGTCGAGGTACTCGTCGTCCCAGTGGGTGAACACTTCGTCGGGGAGCTTGAGGCAGTGCGTCGGTTCGAGGGCGCTGACGAAGGCCCGGTCGTGGCTCACCACCACGATGGTGCCGGGCCACCGGCTCAACATGGTGCCGACGGCCTCGATGGAGGATGGGTCGAGGTTGTTGGTCGGCTCGTCGAGGAGCAGCACGTTGGCCCGGCCGGCCGCCAGCATGGCCAGGCCGAGCTTGGCCCGCTCACCTCCCGACAGGGTGCGGGGCATCTGGTGGGCGGCCTTGCCGGCGATGCCGAACGAGCCGAGCAGGGCCCGACGTTCGGTCTCCTGGGTGAGGATGGTGTCGTCGATGTTCTCGAGCACGGTGACGTCGAGGTCGACCTGTTCGTGCTCCTGGGCGAAGTACCCCAGGGCGACATTGGCCCCCAGCACGATGGTGCCGGCCGTCGGCTCCTGCACCCCGGCCAGGCAACGGAGCAGGCTGGACTTGCCCGCCCCGTTCCGGCCGATGATCACCACGCGGTCGCCCCGGCGGTCGGCGAAGGTCACGTCGCGCAGCACCGTGGTACCGCCGTAGCGGACGGCGAGCCCGTCGACCCGGAGGGGGACCTCGCCCGATCGTTGCGGGGTGGGGAGGCGGAACACGCTCTTCTTCTCGCGCTTGTGCACCTCGGTCTTCGACGACTCCAGCCGTTCGACCCGCTTGTCGAGGGACTTGGCGATGCGGGCCCGGCGGTTGGTACTGCCCCGCATGGAGTCGGCCAGGGTGGTCAGCCGCTTAATCTCCCGGCCCTCGAGCTCGGAGGAGCGCTCCCGCTGGGCCAGGTCGGCCTCGAGTTGCACCATGTACGACGAATAGGTGCCCTTGAACTCGTGGAGACGGCCGTCGGAGAGGTGGAGCACCTTGTTGATGGAACGGTCGAGGAGCTTCAGGTCGTGGGACACCACCAGGATGGCCCCGGGGAACCGTTCGAGCTCCTCCATGAGCCATCGCTTGGCCGGGAGGTCGAGGTGGTTGGTGGGCTCGTCGAGGATCATGGTGTCCGGCTCCTGGAACAGGATGCGGATGAGGTCGACGCGGCGGCGCTGGCCCCCCGACAGGTCCTCGATGTCCTCGAGGAGCAGGTCCTGGCGGAGCCCGAGGCCGTCGGCCAGCCGGGACATGATCGACTCGGCCTCGTAGCCGCCGTTCTCCCGGAACTGCTCCTCGAGGTCGCTGAAGAGCTCGATGTTCTCAGCAGAGGGGTCCTTGGCCATCTGGTCCCGGGCTTTGTTGAGGGCGTCGTCGAGGACGTCGAGGCCGCGGGCCGACAGCACGTGGGAGAACCCGTTGGGCTCGAGGCCGAGCCCCTGGGGCACGGGCACCTGGGGGAGGTAGGCGAACGTCCCGCGGATCCGGGTGGTGCCGGTGGAACGCACGTTGCGGCCCGGCTCGTCGATGACCACCGAGATGAACGTGGACTTGCCGGTGCCGTTGCGGCCGACCAGTCCGACCTTCTCCCCGGCCCCCACGACGAACGAGGCGTCCCGGAGGAGGGTGCGGTCGCCGATTTCGACGGTGAGGGAGGAGCCGACGATCATGGGTCAAGAGGTGGCCGGGTGCCGTCGGCCGGAGCGCCGGACGCCGGCCCGGTGGATCCGGGGCGTTCGGACCTGCACATTCTCGCACACCCCCGCGCCGGTACCGGCCCGGTCAACCGCCCGACACCAGGGCGTCGGCTCCCGTCGGCGGCGTCGGGTCGTCGACGGCGTCGAACCAACCCGGCGGCAGCTGCACGGTCCGGGGACCGTTGGCGTGGCCCCGGGGCATGCGGGCGGCCCCCGGGGGGAACGGGACGGAGGGGTCCAGGGTGCCCAGGACGTCATCGAGCTCCCCGAGGGAGGAGACCGTGGCCAGGGCCCGGCGGCGCTCCGGGCCCACGGGGAATCCCGTGAGGTACCAGGACGTGTGCTTGCGGACCTGGAGCATGCCCACGGTGTCGCCGAAGACGGCGCAGAGCATCCGGGCGTGGGTGCGCAGGACCTCGACGACCACGTCCAGGCCCGGCGGGTCCTGCACCGGTCGTCCGGCGAAGGCATCGGCCAGGTCCCGGAAGAGCCAGGGGCGTCCCAGGCAGCCCCGGCCCACCACCACGCCGTCGCACCCGGTGGTCCGGACCATGGCCACGGCGTCCGACGCCTCCCAGATGTCGCCGTTGCCCAGGACGGGGACCGACGTGACCGCTTCCTTCAGCCGGCTGATGGCCTCCCAGTCGGCCGCACCCGAGTAGAGCTGGTGGGCTGTGCGGGCGTGGAGGGCCACGGCGGTCACCCCTTCGTCCTCGGCGATGCGGCCGGACTCGAGGTAGGTGACATGGTCGGCGTCGACCCCGATGCGGAGCTTGACGGTCACGGGGATGTCCCCGGCGGCCCGGACGGCGGCCCGGACGATGTCGCGGAACAGCACCCGGTGGACGGGCAGGGCCGCCCCGCCGCCCCGCTTCGTCACCTTGCCGGCCGGGCAGCCGAAGTTCATGTCGATGTGGTCCACGCCGTCCTCGTCCACCAACCGGCGCACGGCGGTGGCCATGGTGGACGGTTCGACGCCGTAGAGCTGGATGCTGCGGACCTCCTCGTCGTCGGCGAACGTGGCCATACCCAGGGTCTTGGCGTTCCCCTCGACCAGGGCCCGGGCCGTGACCATCTCGCTCACGTAGAGCCCGGCGCCGTAGGACCGACACAGGCGGCGGAAGGCCTGGTTCGTCACCCCGGCCATGGGAGCCAGCACCACGGGTGGCTCGACCCGGATCGGGCCGATGACCAGCGTCGGAGCCACGGGAGACGGTGCCGGGGCGGCGACGACGGCTGGTCCGGGGGGTCCGGGGGGTCCGGCGGGTCCGGCGGGTCCGGCGGGCCCGGGGGGGCCCGGGGGTCACGAGGTCGGTCACCGCGTCATGCCCACAGGTCCGTGACGGCGACGTCGAGCCGGCCGAGCAGGACGCGGAACAGGGGGAGCGACAGGCCGATGACCGTCCCGGGGTCGCCGTCGATCCCGTCCATGAACGGAGCCGAGCGACCGTCGAGGGTGAAGGCGCCGGCTACCTGGCGGGCTTCGCCGGTGGCCACGTAGGCCGTCAGTTCGTCGTCGGTGGCGTGCCCGAACCGCACGGTGGTGGCGGCCACGTCCGAGACCTCCCGCCCCGCCGCCGTGTCGATCACGCAGTGCCCGGTGAACAGCGTCCCGGTCCTTCCCCGGGCGGCCCGCAGCCAATTCGTGGCCTCGCCGTCGGAGGAGGGCTTGCCCCGGCGGATCCCGTCGAGCTCGAGCAGGGAGTCGCAGCCGATGACCAGGGCGTCCCCGGCCTGCGGGGCCACGGCCCGGGCTTTGTGCTCGGCCAAGGCGACCACCAGGGCCGGGGTGTCGCCGGCCTCGACGGCGTCCTCGTCGAACCCGCTGACGATCACCTCGGGGTCGAACCCGGCGTCGCGCAACAGCCGGAGGCGGGCGGGCGACGCCGAGGCCAGCACCAGGCGCCGGGTGGGAGTGCGAGTGGCCACCGGACAAGCGTAGGGCGGAGGGGTCGGGACGCGGAGCGACCGGCGTGCCCAGGCCGGGACCAGGGCCAGGACCAGGACCAGGACCAGGACCAGGACCAGGACCAGGCCAGTGATGTGTCGTTTCATCTATAGCGAATTGTCAATAGTCGAAAGACGACATGGCCGAGGTTCCCTCAGTCCGACGTGATGCCACGGCCGTCAGCGTCATCCCCCGATGGTGGAAGGTCCGAGCCCCGGTGGGGGAGGACCCCCGGATGGCGCCCGGGGGCCGGGGGCAAAGTAGAATGCGTTCTACTCGTCCGGACGGCTTGGCTCCGTAGCGGTCGGTGCTCCAGGCACCGGGATCCCGCACGGAAGCCCATGACCTGTCCCGTCCGGACCGACGGGAGGAGCGACCGTGAGCGGTACCGAGCATTTGATCTTCGAGCGCCGGGGTTCGACGGCCATCGTGACCATGAACCGACCGGAGGCGAAGAACGCCCTGTCCGGCCCCATGCTGGTGGGCATGCTGGACGCCTGGACCGAGATCGACGGTGACGACTCGATCCGCTGTGCCATCCTCACCGGCGCCGGTGGATCATTCTGTGCCGGCATGGACCTCAAGTCCATGAGCGGTCCGGCCATGGAGTCAGTGGCCCACCGCTTCGCCGAGGACCCCGATCTCCACTGGAAGGCGCTCCTCCGTCACTATTCACTGAAGAAGCCCCTCATCGCCGCGGTGGAGGGTTGGGCCGTCGCCGGTGGGACGGAGATCCTCCAGGCCACCGACATCCGTGTGGCCGGGGAAGGCGCCAAGTTCGGCGTGTTCGAGGCCAAGCGTGGACTCTTCCCGCTGGGGGGGTCGACCGTCCGGCTCCGCCGCCAGATCCCGTTCACCGTGGCCATGGACCTGCTCCTCACCGGGCGTGAGGTGCCGGCCGACGAGGCATTGCGCATCGGACTGATCGGACGGGTGGTCCCCGACGGCACCGCACTCGACGCCGCGCTGGAGATCGCCGAGGTGATCGGGGCCAACGGCCCGATCGCCGTGGAGGCCATCAAGGCCTCGGTGAAGGCCACGGAGGGGATCCCCGAAGAAGAGGCGTTGAAGATGGAGCTCGAGTTCGGCTGGCCCGTCTTCGCCACCGAGGACGCCAAGGAGGGCCCCAAGGCCTTTGCCGAGAAGCGCACGCCGAACTTCCAGCGCAAGTGAGCGGACCGGCGGAGGACGGACCGGATGACGGGGCGGGTCCGGCAGCTGACGCCGTCACCGACGTCGCCGGGTCGATCGTCATCGGCGGGGACCACGGCGGTGCGGCCGCCGACGGCACCCGGGAGCACGGACGTTCGCTGAGCGCCGTCACCGCGCCGGGCGCAAGCAGCCCTGACGCCTCTTCTCGCAACCGCATGGCCGCGGCGGTCCGCCGCATCATCTCCTCGGCCGTGGCGGCGCAGCTCGAGGACGCCACGGTGGTGGCGGCCACGGAGACCCTGGAAGGGGTGGCCGACCTCCTCGAGTCGGTGTCGGGTCCGGACCGTCTGCCGAGGTCGCAGCCCTACATGGAGAGCCAGCCGCAGGACTTCTTCCCCACCAGCCCCATCATCGGCTACGCCAACCCCATTTCGCCGCCGGTGACCATCAGTGTGGTCGACGGTGTCGACGGCGGACCGCGGGAGATCCGGGGAACGGTCAACTTCGGTTATCCCTACGAGGGGCCACCGACCTGCGTGCACGGCGGGGTGATCGCCGAGGTGTTCGACGAGCTCCTCGGCGCGGCCAGCATCGTGGCCGGCAACCCGGGCATGACCGGCACGCTCACGGTCCGCTACCGCAAGCCCACGCCCTTGCGGACCGACCTCAGGTTGGAGGCGCGCTGCGTGGAGCGCGACGGTCGCAAGATCATCGTCCGGGGTGCGATCTACCACGGTGAGGTGCTGACGGCCGAGGCCGAAGGGATCTTCATCATCGTGCGGCCGGCGCAGTTCATGGCCATCGCCGACGGCACCGCCGACACCGGTGATCCGGTCATCCTGGCGGCCATGCGGGCCGAGGCCGTGCGGGCCACCGAGGAGTACGACGGTCCGTCCGCCCCTGCGGCGACGTAGTCCACGTTCCCGTGGGCTCACCACCATCACTGGTGCCGGCGAGGCGTCGGTGACACCACGGTGTCCGCCCGGTAAGGTCCGGGCCATGACCGCCGAGCGGAGCCTCCCGGGACAGGGCGCTGGCGGGCCGGTGCCGTCCGGTACCGGCGCGTGACCCCGCCGGAGACGGGGGACATCCCGGCCACGCTCGGGGCCGCAGTGCGCCGTGAGTTCGCCCGGGCCCTACACCCCCCGTTCGAGACGTTCGTGGTGGTCGCCATCAACGGCGTGATGATGGCCGTCATCTGGTTCGTCCTGCCCCCACACCTGAAGGACGACGTCTTCAGCATCCACGGTTCCCTGGGGTTCGCCCTGGTGCTCGCCGCCTGGATGTACTCCGACGTGCCGGCCACCAACGTGCTGGGGTCCGACGCCGCCCGGACGGCCGTCGCCGTGGGCGACCCGGTGCTGTTCCGGCGGCTCCTCTACGCCAAGAACATCATGCTGTGGACGCTGGTAACCCCGATCTGCATCATCGTGGCGGTGACCTACGATGCCGCCACCCATGACGCCCTGGCCACGCTTTACTCGGTCATCTGGATCGGGATCGTGCCGTTCGGGGTCCTCGGCATCTCGCAACTGGTGGGGGTCCTCTTCCCCTACCATCCCCTGGCACTCCGCGATCGATGGGAGCACCACCGACCGTCCCGTCGGATGCTGGTGCGGTGGGGGGTGCTCGTCTTCACCCCCTATGTGGTGGTCCCGTTCCTCGGCGTGGCCATCATGGCGCCGTCGCTCCTGGTCTGGGGACTGACGGCGCCGAACGGGCTGTCGGGCAAGCTGCCGGACAGCCACCTGGGGTGGGGGGTGGCCCTGGCCTGTGCCGTGGCCCTGGTGTGCGCCTTCGGCGGGCACCGGATCGGCTCGACGGTGGCCTACCGGCGCCGCGAGAAGCTCTCGGCCTACCTGCTCGACCCGTCCCGGGGGTGACCGAGGTTCAGCCGGCGACCTCCGGGGCGACCTCCGGGGCGACCTCGGCGGGCGGCGTGACCGGCACGGCGGCCGTGGCCGGTGTCGTGGCCGGTTCCGAGGCCGGTTCATCCTCGTCGTCCGGCCGCTTGCCGACGGCCAGCTTGGCGCTCATCTTGATGGCCTTGACCGCGCTGGTGGCCCCGGTCTGCAGGATGATGGCCACGGCCAGGAGGAAGATGGCCAGGTAGCGGAAGGTGTGCGACCCGATCATGAGCAGAGCCACGCGTCCGAGGGCGTAGGGAGGGGAGCAGACCATGGCCCCGACGGCCCCGCCGAACGCCGTGGCAGTCAGCTTGTCCCGGGTGGACCGTTCGGACTTCACCCCGATCAGGCGGGCCGGGACGGCCACGTAGGCCGTCATCATCACGGCCACCGTGATCGAGAGACAGATGGTGAACCACCACTTCCCCCACCGGTTGACCACCATGGTGGAGAACCCGAGGGCCAGGCCGACGCCGAATCCCCAGGCCACTACCGTGCGGAGGTGCTTGCGGGCCTGGGCGAATGCCGGGCGGATCTCGGGGGCGCCGGGCTTGTTGATGGCGAAGGCGAACACGGCGTTCAGGTAGAAGCTGCCGGCGGTGATCCCGGCGATTGCCAGCAGGACGGGGATGAGGAGCGGTCCCCGCAGGATGTGGAACTCCTTGCCGCGCAGGGCGTGGGCCTTCAGGTCGAGCATGGCCGCCCAGATCCACATGGCCGGCAGGATCTGGACGAGGGTGAGCCGCCAGTTGGTGAACAGGAGCTTCACCCCCTGGAACAACATGGCGAAGGCCCCGACCACCAGGGCCAGCGGAGCCAGCAGGCGGCTGCGCTGGCTGAGGGCGAAGACGGCGTCCTCGACCATCTTCTCGTCCCCTTCGCGGATGGCCTTCACCAGCCTCCGGAACTGGATGCCCACCACGGCCCGCCGAGAGAGCTTCGGCGCCGCCGGGTCCGCCGTCGCGGACGGGTCCGCCGTGGCGAACGGGTCCGCCGGAACCGCCGGCGCGGGGTCGTCGACGCCGGCGGACGGCAACTCGGCGGCGGACGGCCCGTCGCTCACGAGTCGACCCGAGCGCTGACCCGGGGGCTGACCCGGCCCGTGGCCGGGCACCGGGTCGGTGGCTGGCATTCCGGGGCGGCAGGCATCGCCCGCCAGGTTACCGATCCCCGGGGGATGCCGTCAGCCTCAGATCTTCTCGCGGCCTTCCCAGTACGGGTCGCGGAGCTTGCGCTTGTAGAGCTTGCCGTTGGGGTCGCGGGGGAGTGCCTCGGTGAAGTCGATGGACTTCGGGGTCTTGAACTTGGCCAGGCGGGTGGCGGTGTAGGCGAGGATCTCCTCGGCCAGTTCCGGGGTCCCCTCGACGCCCTCGATCGGCTCGACGACGGCCTTGATCTCCTCGCCCCAATCCTCGTTGGGGATTCCGAACACGGCCACGTCGGCGATCTTGGGGAAGCCCAGCAGCACGTTCTCGATCTCGGCCGGGTAGATGTTGGCGCCGCCCGAGATGATCATGTCGATCTTGCGGTCGCGGAGGAACAGGTAGCCGTCCTCGTCGATCAGGCCGACGTCACCCACGGTGAAGAACTTGCCGATCCGGTTGCTCTTGGTCTTCTTCTCGTCCTTGTGGTACGTGAAGTCACCCGTCTGCATGGACATGTAGACCGTTCCGATGACGTTGGGCTCCTCGATCCGGTTGCCGTCGTCATCGAAGATGGCGATCTCCGAGATGGGCCAGGCCTTCCCGACCGTGCCGGGCTTGCGCAGCCACTCTTCGGCCGTCACCGCCGTGCCGCCACCCTCCGAGGCGGCGTAGTACTCGTCGATGGCGTTTCCCCACCAGTCGATCATCTTGTGCTTCACGTCGATCGGGCACGGAGCGGCGGCATGGATCATGTGCCGCAGCGACGAGACGTCGTACTTCGTACGGACGTCCTCCGGCAGGGCCAGCAGCCGGTGGAACTGGGTGGGCACCATGTGCGACGTCGTCACCTTGTACTTCTCGATGAGCTGCAGCATGCCCTCGGGGGACCACTTGTCCATGAGGACGACGGTGTGCCCGAGGTGGATGGACGCTCCCGAGTACCGCAGCACGGCCGTGTGGTAGAGCGGCGAACCGACGATGTGGACGTTGTCGTCCTGGGGCTGGATGCCGAAGAGGAACAGGATGCCGGTCAGGCTGAGGGCGGCATCCTCGGGGGAGAGCCCGCTGAGGGGACGGAACACGCCCTTGGGGTTGCCCGTGGTGCCGGAGGTGTAGTTCATGACGTCACCGACGGTGCGGTCCTCGGGCAGCGACGTGGGCTGTCCGGCGATGATCGACTCGTAGGGGGTGAACCCGAGGATGTCGCCCACGGCCAGGCAGACCGACGATGGCAGCTCGGCCTCTTCGGCGGCGTCGAGGGCCACGTCGGCGAAGCGCTCGTGACCCACGAACACCTTGGCCCCGGAGTCCTTCAGGATGTAGGCCACCTCGGGGGCGATCAGATGATGGTTGATGGGCACCAGGTACCAGCCGGCCTGGAGGGCGGCCAGGTACAGCTCGAACATCTCGGCGCAGTTGGGCAGCAGGGTGGCCACCACGTCCCCGGCCTTGAGGTTGAACCGGCGCAGGCCGAAGACCAGTTGGTTGACCCGGGCCAGGAGGTCCCCCGCCGAAGTCTCCGTGCCGTCCGGGGCCACGAGCGCCAGGTGCCCGGGGTCCTCCTGTGCCAGTGCGTAGAAACCGAGATCGCCCACGATGATCCATCCCCTCATGCTGAGTCGTTCGGACGGGGCGCCGACGGACGGCGCGTGTGCCGACCGGCCGGGTGCCGACGGGAAGGCGCCGCGGCTCCGCGACGTCCCCGGGTGGCGCTGACCCCGGGGGGGACGCTAGAACATGTTCTCGTATTCGGTCAACCCACCCGGGATCCCGGGTGGCCGGCGCGCCCGACCGCATCGGGCGAACGAGGAGGCAGCAGAGATGAGCGGATTCCTGGACGGCAAGGTCGTGGCCATCACCGGGGCGGGCGGAGGGATCGGCCGGGCCGTGGCCCTGGCCGCCGCGGCCGAAGGGGCCAGGGTCGTCGTGGCCGACATCGGCGTGTCCATGGCCGGCGAGGATCCGAAGAGCGAGGTGGCCGAGGCCGTCGTGGCCGAGATCACCTCGGCGGGTGGCGAGGCCGTGGCCGTGGCCGAGAGCGTCACCACACTGGCCGGCGGTGAGAAGATCGTCGGTGCCGGGGTCGAGCGGTGGGGCCGTATCGACGGGGTGGTGGCCGTGGCCGGCATCCTCCGGGAGCGCATGCTCTTCAACATGTCCGAGGACGAATGGGACGCGGTCATCGAGACCCACCTGAAGGGGCACTTCACCGTCTTCCGGGCGGCATCGGCCGTCATGCGCAAGCAGGAGGGGGGCGGTGCCCTGGTGGCCTTCACCTCGGGTGCGTTCGCCGGCAGCGTGGCCCAGGCCAATTACGCTGCGGCCAAGGGCGGCATCGTGTCACTGGTGCGCTCGGCCGCCGCCGGGCTGAACCGCTACGGCATCACGGCCAACGCCGTGGCCCCGGTGGCCCGTACCCGCATGTCGGAGAACGTCCCGATGGACCTGGCCGAGATGGGCGATCCCGAGGACGTGGCGCCGCTGGTCGTCTACCTGCTGTCCGACCAGGCCAAGCACGTCACCGGCCAGGTCTACACGTCGGTGGGTCCCAAGATCGCCGTATGGAACCAGCCCCGCGAGGTCCGCGCCGTCTACGCCGACGGCCGCTGGACGCCGGAGCAGATCGCCCAGCGGCTCGACTCGACGGTGGGCCAGGAGCGCATGCCCCTGCTCGACCAGCTCGAGGCGTACCGCAAGGCTGCCGAGGCCAAGGCCAAGGCCGAGGCCGAGGCGGCCGGATAGTCCGCCTCAGTCGTCGGGGTCACGGTCGGCGTCCGACGACGCCGGCACGGTGACGCCGGGGTCCGCTCCCGCGCCCGTGGTCACGGGCTCCCGTTCGTCATCGGCGTCGCCACGGTCCGGACCACCGTCATCGGCGTCGCCACCGTCGCCCGACCCGTCGGCGCCGTCGGGGTCGGATCCGACCCCGTCCGGACCGTCGGCGACCGCGTCGCCGGCACCGTCCCTGCCGTCGTCCCCGAGGTCATCGACGTCGCCGAGGTCGCCGGCACCGTCCCTGCCGTCGTCCCCGAGGTCATCGACGTCGCCGAGGTCGCCGGCGAGCCAGCGGCGCAGCGGACCGATGCGGGTGAGCAGCAGCACGAGGCCCGAGACGGCCAGGCCGATCCCCGCGAACTGGACCAGCAGCGAGCCCAGGTGGCCGTCCTCGCCCAACCACAGGTGCTCGTCGAGGAACCGCTCGATACCCCACAGGAACATCCCGGTCCCCAGGATGATCCCGTTGGGGTAGAGGAGCCGGACCGGAACCGGATTACCCGGGGAGGGCGTGAGCGGCCGGGGGGCCCGGGTCCGGAGCCACCGTTCGATGAGCAGGAGGATGCCGAAGATGGCGGCGTCCTCCATGGCCTGGAAGATGGGCACGGGGAGGCGCTTGTCGAGCTGTCCGGCCGCATTGGTCTGTCCGGCGTAGTACATCCCGAACCACTGGTTGGTCGGATGGCCGCCGCCGGCGTACATCATCTGGGGGCCGAGGAGCCGCCCCATGGACCAGCAGGCGGCCAGCACCGGGGTGATGAGGTCGAGCAGGCGGACGATGGCCACCTCGGGACACCGCTTCCGGGCGATGACGATCCCCGTGGGCACGGCGAAGAGCAGGCCGCCGAACGACGAGAGGCCTCCCTGCCAGATGGCGAAGACCGTCCAGGGGTGCTGGCTGTACTGGCCCAGGTTGGACACCACGTTCATGGTCCGGGCCCCGATGATGGCGGCGGCGATGACCCACAGGAACATGCCGGTCACCCACAGCCAGGGGTAGCCGTTCGTTCGGAGGCGGCGCTCGGTGTAGCGGAGCCCGAACCAGAAGGTCAGTGCCAGGCCGATCCCGTAGGTGTGGACCTCGATGAACCAGATGTGGAAGGCGACGGGAATGGGTCTCATGGTCGGACGAGGACCGGACGGGGCGTCGGCGGCTCCCCCTCAGTATGCCCCAGGTCCCCGGTACAGTGGGCGCACGGGCACCCGCCCGGGTGGGGAGACGGGAGGTCACCATGGACACCGGGGACGCCCGCCGTGCCGGAGGGGATCGTGGGGACGGCGGGTTCGGTGGGGAGGACCGGACGCCGGCCGCGGGCCGCGTGGCCCTGGTCACCGGTGGCGGATCGGGGATCGGGCGGGCCAGTGCCGACCTCCTGGCGCGGGCCGGGGCCTCGGTGGTCGTGGTCGACGTGGACGGCGCCGCCGCACGGGACACGGTGGGCTCGCTCGCCGGCGCTGGCTCCGGCTCCGGCCTGGCCGTGGAGGCCGATGTGTCCGATCCGGAGGCGTGGGACCGGATCGCCGGCATGGTCGCCGACCGCTTCGGCGGTCTGTGGGGCGCCCATCTGAACGCCGGGGTGGTGACCGGCGAGGTCGACATCACGGCGCTCACCGATGAGCAGTTCCAGCGGGCCGTGGGGGTCAACGTCGGTGGCGTGGTGTTCGGCATCCGGGCCCTGGCCCCGCTGATCGCCGGCACGGCCCCACCGGGCGCGGGTCCGGCCGCCGGTGGCATCGTGGCCACGTCGTCGCTGGCCGGCCTCATCGGCTATTCGCCCGACCCTGTCTACGCCCTCACCAAGCATGCGGTGATCGGACTGGTGCGTGCGCTCGCCCCCCAGCTGACCGCACTCGGAGGTGGTGTCACCATCAACGCCGTCTGTCCGGGGTTGGTGGACACGCCGCTGCTCGACGACGGGATGCGGGCGTCGCTGGACGGGACAGGCTTCCCGCTCATCGACCCGGAGGTCGTGGCCGCCGCTGTGCTCAGGTGCCTGCTCGACGGGGAGACGGGCCGGGCCATGGTGGTCCAGGCCGGCCGGGAGCCCGTGGCCTTCCGCTTCGGCCGACCGCCGGGACCGCGCGCCGAGGGGAGCGTCGGGGCGGTGCCGCCGAGCGATCTGGCGGCGCACGACCAGGGCTGATTACGGACCGGGCCGGTCAGGACGGGCCCGGACGCCCCGGTCAGGACGGGCCCGGTGCCCGGCGACGGTGGTGCGGCGGACGGCGGTCAACGGGACGGCGGTCAGCAGACAGCGGTGCGGGTGGCGCCGGGATGTTCCGCTGCAGCGCCCCACGGGCGTCAGCGACGCGGTGGATCGGGCTATTCGACCCGGCCGACCCCGGCGAGCCCATCGGTGCGGACGCCGGTGATGTGCACGGTCTCACCGGTCTCGGGCGCCTCGATCATCTGGCCGCCCCCCACGTACATGGCCACGTGCTCGTCGCCACCCGGTCCGTAGAACAGCAGGTCACCGGGGGCGATGTCCGACAGCGGGATGTGGGTGGTGTCGTCGTACTGCGCCCCCGAGTAGTGGGGGAGCGGGTGGCCGGCCTGGCCCCAGGCCCAGGCCACCAGGCCCGAACAGTCGAAGCCCACACCCGGGTCCTCGGCGCCCCAGACGTAGGGCACACCGATCTGGCTCTCGGCCGCGGCGATGGCCGCCCCTGCTCCGCTGCCGGGCGGCGGGATGTCGGTGCCGGGGGCCGGGCCGGTGCTCACGTCGCCACCACCACCACCGTCGGTGCGGGTGGACTGCGAGGCCAATGCCGCAGCCTGGGCCGCCGCGGCCCGCTGGGCCGCCACCTTCTGGTTGAAGGCCGCTGCCGCCGCCGCGGCCTGCGCTGCCTCCTGCTGCTGGATGAGGGCGTTGATGTTGGCGTTGACCTTGCTCAGCGTCGACTGCTCGGCGGCCTCCGCCGACTGGGCCTCCTCGCGGGAGCTGGCGATGCTGGCCTGGTCGGCCGCCGCCTCCGCCTGCTGCTGGCGCAGTGCGCTCTGCTGGGCCTGCAGTTGCGTCTGGGCCGTGTGCAACTGGTCGACGGTGGTGGTCACATTGCCGGTGGCGATGGCGTCGTACTCGTCGCGGATCCCCGTCTCGTCGTGATTGCTCGAGAACATCTGCGTGAACTGGTTGGTGGTCCCGTCGGTCATGTACGCCTTGATGGCCTGCGTCCGCAGTTGGGACTGGTCCCGTCCGACCTGGGACTGGTCCGCCGACAGCTGCGACTCGGTGGTGGCGATGCCGGCGTCCACCTGCTGGAGGTGGTACGTGGCCGCGTCGTAGGCCTGGGACAGGCCGTCGATGTGCGCACCCTCGGCCTGGATCTCCGCCTCGATCTGCGCCGCCTGCGCCTTGGCGTCGGAGATCTGGTCCGCCCCGGACGGGTGGACAGCACCAATCACCACGGAGGTGAGTGCGGTGACGATGGCCAGCAAGAGCATCACAACCGGCCGTCGTGCGGCCACCGTGCGTACCTCTCGGGGAGAACCCGGCCTCGCCGTCGAATACTGCTCGACGTGATTCACGATCCGTCCTGTCTAGTCCATTCACCGTTCGATCGCAAGCGCACCCTGCAGAATAAAGCCCTGACCTGGGAGAACACCGCGTCGCGCAGCGAATGTCGTCGGCCGCTCGCGCCCTTCACTACGACAAATAGCGGCCATCGCTTCGAGCGATGAAGGGCCGTCGGCCGGTGATCGGGGCCGTGACCTGGGGTAACCTCCCCCCATGGGCACAACCGTCGAATTCCCGGGCAACGGCACGCCGGCCGGCGGGTACCTCGCCGAACCGGAGGGGGACCCGGGTCCCGGGGTCATCGTCCTCCAGGAGTGGTGGGGGATCGTCGACCAGATCACCCGGACCTGCGACCGGTTCGCCGACGCCGGGTTCACCGCCCTCGCCCCCGACCTCTACCACGGCCGACAGGTGCCCCTCACCGAGCCCGACGAGGCGGCCAAGGAGATGATGGCGATCGACATGGGCCGTGCCGCCACCGAGCTCAGCGGGGCCGTCGACGAGCTCCGGCGCCGGACCGGCCGGACCCATGTCGGTGTCGTCGGGTTCTGCATGGGGGGCGGGCTGGCCCTGGTGCTGGCCACCCAGCGCCCCGACGCCGTGGCCGCCGTGGTCCCGGCCTACGGGCTCATCCCGTGGCCCGACGCCGCCCCGGACTACCGGCACCTCACGGCCGCCGTGCAGATCCACGTGGCCGCCGGGGACGACTACTTCACCCCCGGGGACGCCGATCGGCTCGTGGCCCAGTTGCGGGAGCTGGGCAAGGACGTCACGTCCTACACCTACGAAGGGGCCGGCCACGCCTTCTTCAACGAGGACCGGCCCGAAGCCCACCACCCGGAGTCGGCGGAGCTCCTGTGGGAGCGGACGGTGGCGTTCCTGCGGGAGCACCTGACCGACTAGTGGGCCCGGCGGCGTCGGGCCCGGGGCCCGTCGAGCGGTACCTGGTGCTGGGGCTCCGGCTCGGTCGGCACGTCGACGGCCTGGTCGACGCCTACTACGGGCCGCCCGCCCTGGCCGCCGAGGTCGCTGCGGAGCCCGTCGTCCCCCCGACCCGCCTGGCCGGTGACGCCCGGGCGCTGCTCAGCGATCTCGATGCCGGGGTCCCCCTGGGCACGGTGCCGGGCGACGAGGTCGACGGGGGCTCCGGCGGAGCCGACCCCGCCCGCCGGCGGTGGCTGCGGGCCCAGGCGCTGGGGCTGTGGACCACGGCCCGCAAGCTGGCCGGTGAGGCCATCGGCTACGCCGACGAGGTCGAGGCGTGCTACGGGGTACGGCCGGTCCGGGTCCCCGAGGAGCGGTTCGCCGACGCCCACCGCCTGCTGGAGGAGGCCCTCCCGGGCCCGGGGTCGCTGATCGACCGGCTGGCCGCCTTCCGCGACGCCCACGTCGTCCCCGTGGACCGGTTGCGTGCGGCCGTGGACTCCCTGGCCGAGGACCTGCGCCACCGGACCCGCACGCTCTTCGGGCTCCCCGACGGCGAGTCGGTGACGTTCGAGCTGGTGACCGACCAGCCCTGGTCGGGGTTCAACTACTACCTGGGTGACCTGCGGAGCCGGGTGGCGGTCAACACCGACCTGCCGGTGCTGGCCACGGGGCTGGCCCATCTCGTGGCCCACGAGGCCTACCCGGGCCACCACACCGAGCACACCCGCAAGGAGGTCGGCCTGGTCCGGCGCCGTCGCTGGTGGGAGGAGTCGATCTTCCTGGTGGGGACACCGCAGTGCCTGCTGGCCGAAGGCCTGGCCGACCTGGGCTTGGAGGTGGTGGCCGGCCGCCATCCCGAGGCCATGGTGGCCGACCACCTCCGCCCGCTCGGGATCCACTACGACGCCGACCTGGTGGCCCGGGTGGGCGAGGCGTCGGAGGCGCTCGGCGGGGTACGCACCGAGGCGGCCTTCCGCCTCCACGAGGACGGCGCCGACCCGTCGGTGGTGGTGGACGACGTGGCCCGTTGGGGGCTCCTGCCCCGTGACCGGGCGGCCAAGTCCGTGGAGTTCCTCACCCACCCGACGTGGCGGGCCTACCTCACCTGCTACGTCGAGGGCCTCCCGCTCTGCCGCCGCTTCGTGGGGGGAGACCCGTCCCGCTTCGACCGGCTGCTGTCCGAACAGCTCACCCCGGCCGACCTGGCGGCCGATCCGGCACCCGCCCCGGCCTGACCGACCGCTCACCCGTCCGCCCGGTTTGGCGGGGGCCCACCCCGGCCGTACGATCGGGGAATGTCCGATCGCTCCCGTAACCTGCCCCGCCGCTCGTGCATGTCCTCGCCGGGCTCGAACGAGCGGTTCCTGGCCAAGGCCCCCACCGTCCCGGCCGACATGAGCTTCCTCGACCTCGAGGACTCCGTGGCTCCGTTGGAGAAGGTGGCGGCCCGGGCCAAGGTGGCCGAGGCCATCCGGACCCTGCCGTGGGACGACCGGGTGCTCTGCGTGCGCATCAACGCCTGGGACACCCAGTGGACGTACGGCGACGTGATCGAGGTGGTGGGCAATGCCAGCGAGCGGCTCGACGAGGTCATGCTGCCCAAGGTGCAGACGGCGGCCGAGGTGGTGGCCCTCGACCTGCTGCTCACCCAGGTGGAGAAGACGGTGGGGCTGCCCGTCGGCCACATCGGCATCGAGGCCCAGATCGAGACCACCCGGGGGCTCATCAACGTGGACGACATCTGCGCGGCCTCCCCCCGTCTCGAGACCATCATCTTCGGCCCGGCGGACTTCGCCGCCTCCATGGAGATGCCGGTGCTGACCGGCGGTGTGGCCATCCCCGAGTACCCGGGCGACCACTTCAACTACGTGTTCTCCCGCATCCTCATGGCCGGCCGGGCCAACGGCCTCCAGGTCATCGACGGTCCGTTCCTCAAGATCCGCGAGCTCGACAGCCTGCGGGAGTTCTCGCAGCGCACCCGGGTGCTGGGCTACGACGGGAAGTGGGCCCTCACGCCCGACCAGGTCGGTGTGCTGAACGAGGTGTACTCGCCCACCCAGGAGCAGTTCGACAAGGCCTGGGACATCCTCGACGCCTACCGCACGGCGACCGAGGACGACCGGACCGGAGCGGTGATGTTCGGGGACGAGATGATCGACGAGGCCAGCCGGAAGATGGCCACCAAGTTCGTCACCCGGGGCGAGCGCGCCGGGCTCACCCGTTCGGCCGGCTGAGCCTCCGCCGCCCACCGGGCCCGGCTCCGGCCCCGGGCCGGTGGTCGGCTACGGGCCGGTCGGCCAGTTGGCCAGGGCCCGACGGACCTGCCGGAGGAACTCGCGCTCCTGGTCGGTGGTGCCGTCGACGGCCACCAGGTCCTCGCAGTAGCCCACGGTGGCGTCCCGCAGCGCGGGTGTGGTGATCCGGATCGAGATGTCGGCGAGCAGCCGGTCCCGTCCGTCGGGTTGGTCGAGGGCGGCTCGCACCGCAGCCGTGGCCGTCGGTAGGTACTGCTGGATGCTGAAGGGTCCGTCGTCCCAGTCGGCGTGCGAGGCGTCGAAGGCGTCCAGGGCGTCGAGCTCGGCCAGGTCGACCGTGGGGTCGGCAAAGACGGTGAGCACGAGCAGCTCGACCACCGCGGCGTGCTGGTCGGGGTCGTCGGTGTGCGTGCGGGCCTTGCGGAAGTGGGGATGGATGTGCTCGACGGCCATGGGCCGAATCGTTACACGGACGACAGGGGAACGCCGCCGCCCCAGACGTCCCGGCGCGCTCAGCCCGACCGGGCCACCAGCTGACGGGCGATGACCTTGAGGCACAGCGTCTCGTCCGCCCCTTCGAAGATGGACAGCACCCGGGCGTCGACGAAATAGCGGCTCACCGGGAACTCCTCGGCGTAGCCCATGCCCCCGTGGATCTGGAGGGCCTCACGGGTCACCCACTCGGCGGCCCGGCAGACGTAGGCCTTCACCATGGAGGCCTCCAGGGCCCCCTCGCCCTTGGACATCAGGCGGGCCACCTCGTAGGAGAACTGCCGGGTGGCCTGGATGACCACGGCCATGCGGCCGAGCTTGGCCCGGGTCAGCTGGTAGTCGAGGATCGGCGAGCCGAAGACCACCCGGTTGGCCGCGTAGTCCAGTGCCGCCTCGTAGGCCGCCTGCATGACCCCGACGGCCCGGGCCGCCGTCTGCAGCCGGCCGTTCTCGAAGCCCTGCATCTGCAGGTAGAACCCCCGGCCCAGGCCCTCCTCGCCGCCCACCAGGTTGGCGTCGGGGACGTACCAGTTCTCGAAGGCCACTTCGTAGGAGTGCATGCCCCGGTAGCCCAGGGTGTCGATGGCCCGTCCCTCGAGACGCCCACCGCTGTCGGCCGGCCGGCCACCCTCGCCCGGAGCCTGGGTGAAGGCGAACCCGTGTCCCTCGGCCCGGGGCTTCTCCACGAGGAAGAGGGACAGTCCCCGGTGGCCCGCCGACCGGTCGGGGTCGGTGCGGGCCAGCAGCAGCAGGACGTCGGCCCGGGCGGCGAAGGTGCACCAGGTCTTGACGCCGTTGATGAGCCACCCGCCGTCGGTGCGGACGGCCGAGGTGACCACCCCGGCCACGTCGGACCCGTAGTCCGGCTCGGTCACGGCGACGGCCCCCATGACCTCGGCGGTGGCCAGCTGCGGGAGCCAGTGCCGCTTCTGTTCCTCGGTACCGCCGAAGACGATGGCCCGGGTGAGGATCTCCGGTCGGGTGATGAGCGACCCACCGGCGCCGAGCGATCCCCACGACAGCTCCTCGGTGGCCACCACCATGCCCAGGTAGTCGCTCGCACCCCCGGTGGCGAAGCCGCCGTACTCCTCGGGGACCGACATGCCGAACCCGCCCATCTCGGCCATCCCCGCGATGATCTCCTCGGGGATGTCGGTGTTGGCCCGGTGGATGTGCTCGGCCCGGGGCCGGATCTGCTCCTCGGCGAAGCGGTGGAACGTCTCACGTACCAGTTCGAAGTCGGGGTCGAGGTGCCGGTCGCCCGGGGTGGTGGCCAGCGAGGCCACGAAGTCGGGGTCACGGTAGGCGGCCACGAACGGGGCCACCGGGGCCAGCCAGCCGGGCTCCACGCCCCACGCCGACTCGCGCCCCACGATGCGCGCGGCCAGGTCGGCCAGGGCGTCGGCGGCGAAGGCGCAGGCCAGGGCGGCCTCGTCCGTTCCCTGGGCGCCGTAGGCCACGGCCGCCTCGGCGGTACGCACGGCGGCGGCGGCGTGAGAGACGTCGTAGGCCAGCGACTGGGACCGGTCGGGGCCGCCGGCGGCGGCCAGCGAGGCGATGCTCGAGGCCACGATGCGGTTGGCCACGGCCACGGCGTCGCCGGCTGCGGTGAGGTCGGGGGCGGGGAGCTTCGGTTCGGAGGTCACGGGGGCAAGGTTACCGATGAGTCACAGCGACGGCGGCACGGCCACTCAGGCCACCGGGGCCTGGGCCACCACGGTGACCAGCGGCGGCAGGATGACCGGGTCGTCGCCCGGGTCCACCTCGGTCAGCAGTTCGACGTAGTCGGCCACGGGCCCCGGACCGACGCCGGCGGGCGCCTCGGCCCAGGCGTCGACCGTGAGCAGCCCGGCGTCCCGGACCAGGGCCGGCAGCAGGGCGCCGACGTCGGGGTGGCGGGCGTCGGGCATGGAGAAGGGGCGACCGGCGATCCGTCCGGCCGACGTGATGGGCTCCTGGGCCACCACCCAACCCCCGGGGCGGACGGACGCCGCCATCCGGTCGAGGACAACCGCCGGGTCGAGGACGTGGAGCAGGAGGAACCGGCAGAAGGCCAGATCGACCGGTTCGGGAAGGCGGAGGTCCTCGCCGGCCTGGGTGATGGCCACGACCTGGCTGTGGGCCGCCGCCGCCTCGGCCACGTCGTCCCGGGCCGACGGGTCGCTGTCCACGGCGTAGACACGCCCGTCCCGTCCCACGATCTCCGCCAGGGCCACCGAGACGTCGCCGCCCCCGGCCCCGACGTCGACGCAGGTCCAGCCCGGGCCGATGCCCAGCCGGTCGAGGGCCGTGGCCAGTGGCCGACGGTAGACGTCGTCTCGGAGCCCTCGCATGGTGGCCACGCTATCCCGGCCCCCGTGGCCGCCGCCCCGGTCGGCGCCCGCTCCGGTGCCCGGGTCGGCGCCGCCCCGGCGCACGGGCAGGTGTCGACCCCGGCGCGCCGGGTGCACCGCCCCGGACCCGATAGCCTCGCCATCCGTGAAGGTGACCATGATGTTGTGTGATTCGGCCCAGGTGGCGGACGGCAAGCTGTTCATCCTCGGAGGCGGGTGGTCCATGATGGGCCCCGAGCCCGCCCCGTCGGCCATCGCCATCAAGGTGGACGTCGACTGGCACGAGACCGGCGACGTGCACCACTGGGAGCTCTTCCTGGAGGACGCCGACGGCCGTCCGGTCCTCGTCGAGACGCCCGAGGGCGACCTCCCGCTCGAGGTGCGGGGGGAGTTCACCGTCGGACGGCCCGTGGGCATCCCCGAGGGCTCGCCCGTGGACCTCCCACTGGTGGTCAATCTGAGCGCCATGCCGCTGCAGCCCGGCAACCGCTACACGTGGCGCATGTCGATCGACGGCGACTCACGCGACGACTGGGCGCTCGGGTTCAACATGCGCCCGGCCCGGGACGACGGCTGAGGACCCCGGTCGCCGAGGGGCCGGCTCCGGCACGGCGCTCGCCGTGACGAGGACGCTCCGCCTGGTGGTCGCCGCGGCGGTGGTCGTGGCCGGGGTGGTGCTCCTCGTCCACACGGCGTGGCCCGTCGGTTCCCAGGCCGCCACCGGACGGTCGGTGGCCACCACGGCGGCGACCAACCGGCTGGACGACTGCCTGGCCGACGCGGCACGCCGGCTGGTCCCCGCCGGTGCCACCGTGGCGGTGGACGCCCCCGACCTCGCCGGGGCGATCGCCCTCCTCACCTCGGTCGCCCCCTGGGCCCGGCCGGTGGCCCGGGCGGACGGGGCGCAGTGGGTCCTGGTGCTGACCCCGGGGACCGGTCCCGGGAGCTGTTCGGGGTACGTGGTGTCCCGACGACCGGGCGGGGCGCCGTGACCGGTGACGTGGCGGTCTCCCTGGTGCTGCTCGCCGCCGCCGGCCTCCTTCCGGCGCTGGCCCTGGTCGGGGTGCGGCCGGTGGTGGTCGTGCTGGCGCCCCTGGCCGGCGCCGTGGTGGCCGCCGTGGCCGCCGTCAGCAGCCTGGTGGTGGCCGGTGGCCTGATCCCGTGGTTCGTCCTGTGGGCTGCCGCCGCGGCGGGCGTCGCCGTGGGGTGGTGGTGGGTCCGGCCCGGTCGCCGGCCCGACCGGACCACCTGGTCGTGGTGGTCCGCACTGTGGCTCGTGCCGGTGGTGGCGGCGACGGCCTGGTCCGTGCGGTCCCTCCGCCTGGTCACCATCGGGTTCGACGCCCGGGGCCTGTGGCTTCTGCACGGTGCCTGGTTCGCCGGCGGCCACCACGTGGCCCGGGCGGCGATCAGCGATCCCGTCCTGGCCTTCGCCCATCCCAACTACCCCCCGCTGGTCGGTGCCGCCGTGGCCGTGGGCTGGGCCGTCACCGGAGCCGCCCCCGGTTCCGCCGCCGCCCTGCGGGACGGCCAGATCGTGGTGGGGGTCCTGAACGCCTGTGCGCTGGTGGCCGTCGGCTCGGTGTTCGTCGAGGTGACGGTGGCCCGCCGGCGGGCGGTGGACGGCGACGGCGCCCTGGGGGTGGTGCCGGGGCTGGCCTCGCTGGTCGGGGCGCTGGTGTGCGTGGCCCTGGCCGCCGGGGCCGGGCCGTACCTGGTGGACGGCTACGCCGACCCGCTGTGGGTGCTGGCCGCTGTCGGCGCCGTGGCCTTCGGCCTGGTGCTGCCGCTCTCCGGGCCGACGCTGGGGACGGCGGCCCTGCTGGTGGCCGTGGCCGGGTTGACCAAGCTCGAGGGCATCCTCACCGGCGAGGTCCTCGTGGTCCTTGTGGCCCTCCGCTACGGACTGGGCGACGGAGGGGAGGACGGCGTCGACGGTGCCCGGGGACGGTGGACCCGGGCGGCGGCCGGCGGCGTCGCCGGATGCCTGGCCCTGGCCGTGTGGCCGGTGGTGGCCCGCCTCCTCCACGCCGACCCCGACGATGACGCCTCGGGCCACCGGTACGGGACGGTGGGCGCCCGGTGGCACGCCTCCGTGTCGGCCATGGTCCCCCATCTCCACGTCGTGCCCGTGGCCGCCGTGGTGGCGCTGGTGGGTTCGCTCACCCTGCGCCGGGTCCGCGGCACCGGGTCGCCGGGCGGGTTGGCCGGGGACGTGTGGCTGTGGACCGTGCTGGTGTGGAACCTGGTGGCCATCGCCGGGACCTACGCCCTGGGCACGGCGCCGATCACCGTGTGGCTGGCCACGTCGGTCGACCGGACCACGACGTTCGCCCCGGGCCTGGCCCTGGTCAGTGTCGGGGTGTGGGTGGTCCTCGGCCTGGTGCAGCTGCTCGACACGGAGCCGTCCGGACCCGTCGACCCGGGGGTCGGGACCGGCCCGCCGGTGTCGCTGGACGCCGATGCCCCCGACGTACTACACCACGGGGCATGACCACCTACGACCGACCCTTCGGCCGGTACCTCGAGGACTTCGTGCCGGGCGACGTCTACCGCCACTGGCCGGGCAAGACGATCACCGAGGCCGACGACCACCTCTTCTGCATGATCACCATGAACCACCACCCCCTCCACACCAACGCCTGGTTCGCCGAGCACGAGAGCCCGCAGGGCCGCAACGTGGTGGTGGGCAACCTGGTGTACTCCCTGGCCCTCGGCATGAGCGTGCCCGACGTCAGCGGGGCGGCCATCGCCAACCTCGAGGTCGAGTCGCTGCTCCACCGGTCGCCGACGTTCCACGGCGACACCATCTACGCCGAGACGAAGGTCATCGAGACGGTGGCGTCGAAGTCCCGCGACGACCGGGGGATCGTGACCGTGGAGACCAAGGCGTTCAACCAGCACGGCGACGAGGTCTGTTTCTTCCGGCGGAAGGTCATGGTGTGGAAGCGCGACGCCGCACCGCCGCGACGCCGCCCGTATGCCGACGACGTCTGGGACTGACCCCACCGGACGACTGCGGGCCTTCGGGCGGGCGGTGGTCGACTGGGGCCGCACCGCGGGCCCCGAGGGGACGACGGTGCGTCCCGACCTGCCGTGGCGGACGACCCGCGACCCGTGGGCCGTCCTGGTCAGCGAGGTGATGGCCCAGCAGACCCAGCTCACCCGGGTGGTCCCGGCCTACCACCGGTTCCTGGCCCGGTTCCCCACGCCGGCCGACTGCGCCGCGGCCCCGCTGGGCGAGGTCCTGGTGCTGTGGGAGGGGCTGGGCTACAACCGGCGGGCCCGGAACCTCCACCGGGCCGCCGTGGCCGTGGTCGACCGGCACGGCGGCCGGGTGCCGGACGCCCTGCCCGACCTGCTGGCCCTCCCGGGGGTGGGCCCCTACACGGCCCGGGCCGTGGCCGTCTTCGCCCACGGTGCCCCCTTCGGCGTGGTGGACACCAACGCCGGCCGGGTGCTGGCCCGGGCCGTGGCCGGCGCGCCGGTGCGCCCGGCCCGGGCCCAGACGCTGGTCGACGCCATGGTCCCCGACGGGGACGGCTGGGCCTTCGGCCAGTCGTTGCTCGACCTCGGTGCCCTGGTCTGCACGGCGCGGGACCCGGACTGCGGGCACTGTCCCGTCCGCCGGCGGTGCGCCTGGGCCCGGGCCGGGTTCCCACCGCCCGATCCGGCCACGGGGTCGGCCGGGGTGTCGGTGGTCCAGTCGGCGTTCGCCGGTTCCGACCGCCAGGGCCGGGGCCGCCTGGTCGACGCCCTGCGACGGGGACCACTGGCCGCGGCCGACGTGGCCGCGGTGCCGGGATGGGAGGACGACCCCGGGCGGGTCGAGCGCATCGTCGGCGCCCTGGTGGCCGAAGGACTGGCCGTGCGCACGGACGGGGGCGGTCTGGCCCTCCCGTGACGGGGGGACGTGCCCGCCGGGCCTCCGCTCTGCCGGACGGGGAACGGGCCGGCCGTGGCCGGTAGCCTGAGGGCGATGGGACACCTCCCGCCACCGACCCGTCCGGCCGACTCCGGGGCGGTCGGGTGAGCACCGCCGTGGTGGTGGGGAACCCCCGGCCCGGCTCCCGGACCCTCCGGGTGGCCCTCGCCGCGGCGTCGGCCCTCGACCGGGACACCGGGCGACCCGACCCCCTGGTCGTGGACCTGGTCGACCTGGCCCCGGAGCTCTTCGACCCCGGATCGGCTGCGGTGGCCGGACGGCTCGAGGCCGTGGCCGCCTCGGACCTGGTGGTCGTGGCGTCGCCCACCTACAAGGGCACCTACACCGGCCTGCTCAAGTCGTTCCTCGACCGCTACGGCACCAACGGGCTGGCCGACACCGTGGCCGTCGGGGTGATGACCGGTGCCGCACCGGTGCACGCCCTGGCCACCGAGGTCCACCTGCGCCCGCTGCTGGTCGAGCTGGGGGCCACCGTCCCGGCCCGGGGGCTGTACGTGGTCGAGGAGCAGTTCGACGATCTCGACACCGTGGTGGGTGCCTGGGCCGCCTCGGCCCGACCGCTGGTCGGGCGGGCCCTGGGCGCCGGCGGTCCGACGGCCGGCTGACCCTGCCCGGGGCCGCTCACCCGGACCCGGGTGGGCTGAGGACGACGAACTCGATCAGACGCCGCTCGGTGAACCCCAGGTGGTCGTAGAGCCGCCGGGCCGGCTCGTTGGACACGGCGACGTGGAGGAAGGGGGTCCCGCCCCGTTCGAGGATGGCGGCCGCCACGTGGCCGGTCAGCGCCGAGGCCAGCCCCCGGCCGCGGGCCTCCGGGGCGGTACAGACGGCGGAGATCTCCGTCCACCCGTCGAGGGCCAGACGCTCACCGGCCATGGCCAGCAGCCGACCGTCCTCGACGTGGCCCCAGTAGCGACCGGTCTCGACGGTACGGGGACCGAACGGCCCCGGGCGGGTGGCGGCCACCAGCTCCAGCATCCCGGGGACGTCGTGCTCCTCCAGCCGGCGGACGGCCACGCCGTCGTCCACCATGGGCTCGCGTCCCAGCACCATCTGGCGTCCCCGGCCCCGCAGCTCCTCGGTCCAGCCCGCCGGGAGCGGGTCGGGGACGGAGGACCGGGACAGGGCCCCGGTGCCCCCCGGTCCCACGAGGGCGGCCAGGTCGGCCCACGACCCGTCGTCGAACGAGTCCACGGCGGCGAACACCGAGACCTCCTCCCGGTAGGCCCGGGCCCGTCCGTGGGTCCGGGCCAGGTGGCGCTGACGGTCACCGAGGGCCCACCACACGGCGTTGTCCAACGGATGGACGTCCGGTGGCGGCGCGGCCCCGGTCACCGTCCGTCGCCCCGGCGCGGCCGTCCCACCGGCCTCAGTCCCGGAGGAACCGGAGGATGTGCCCGTTGACCTCGTCGGGCCGCTCCACCTGGAGGAAGTGGCCGGCCCCGTCGACCACGACCAGCTCCGAGCCCGGGGCCAGGTGGTCGGTGACCGGGCCGATGCTCTCGAGGCCCATGCAGCCGTCGTCGGCCCCGTGGAGGTACAGGGTGGGCTGGGGGGCGACCGTCGACCCCGCCGCCTGGGCCGCCGCGGCCTCGGGGTCGTCCGGCGGTCCGGCGAACGTGGCCCGGTAGTAGGCGATGGCCGCGGCCAGCCGGTCGGGATCCCCGAGCGACTCCTTCACCCGGGCGGCGTCCCCGGTGCCGTCGTAGCCGGGCGACCAGTCGGCCCACAGCCGGTCGACGAAGGCCAGGTCGTCCAGGCCCACGGCGTACTCGGCCAGCGGGGACTGGAAGAAGAAGACGTACCAGCTGCGCCGGAGCTGGTCGTAGTCGAAGAAGCCCGTGGCGGCCGACGCCACCGGGGGCACGGCTGCGCTCACCAGGCGCCGCCACCGGTCCGGTTCGTGGGCCGCCGCCCCGTAGGTGGCGAAGGCCCCCCAGTCGTGGCCGATGAGGACGGCGTCCCCGTCCCCGCCCAGGACCTCGTGGAGGGCGCAGGCGTCGAGGGTCAGGGTCCCGGTGTCGTAGCGGCCGTCCGCCGGGAGCGCCGTGGGGGCGTAGCCCCGGAGGAACGGGGCCACGGCGTGGTAGCCGGCGTCGGCCAGGGCGGGCAGGAGGTACCGCCAGGTGTGGGCGGTGTCGGGGAAGCCGTGGAGGCAGAGGGCCAGTGGCCCGTCGACTGGTCCGTCCTCGAGATAGGCGAATTCGAGCCCGTGGGCCGTGACGGTGCGGTGGTCCATGGGGGCAGGGTAGCCGGGTCGTCCCGGGCCGTCGGGCGGGTCCCCGGGTCGGGGCGAACTAGCCTCGCCGACGGTGCGCATCTCCTACTTCGGCGTCAGAGGCTCGTGTCCGTGCTCGAGCGACCAACACCGCCGCTACGGCGGGAACACCTCCTGTGTACTGGTCGAGGTGGACGGGGCCCTCCCGCTGATCGTCGACCTGGGCACGGGGCTCCGGGCCCTGGGCGACCGGCTGCTCCGGCCGCTGCGGGCCGCCGGGCTGCCCCTCCAGGCCACGGCCCTGCTGTCGCACCTCCACTACGACCACATCCTGGGACTGCCGTTCTTCACCCCCCTCCAGGATCCGGGCGCCGTCCTCGACGTCTACGGCCCGACCCAGGAGGGCGGTTCGCTGCAGGACGTCCTCTCCTCGGCCGTCCAGCCGCCGTTCTTCCCCGTGCAGATGGCCGAGTTCCGCGGGGAACCCCGGTTCCACGACCTCGACGGCTCGGGCACCCTGGACCTCGGCCCCGTCACCGTCACGGCGCGCTTCATCCCCCACCGGGGCCGGACCCTGGGGTTCCGCATCGAGGCCGACGGCCGGTCGGTGGCCTACCTGTCCGACCACCAGGCGCCCCTCGACCGCCGGAGCGTGGCCGATACCGTCCTCGAGCTCTGCGAGGGTGCCGACCTGCTCATCCATGACGCCCAGTACACCGACGAGGAGTTCCTGCTCACCCCGGACTGGGGTCATTCCACCGCGGCCTACGCCGTGCACGTGGCCGCCGAGGCCGGGGTGCGTCGTCTGGCCCTGTTCCACCACGACCCGTCCCACACCGACAAGGAGATCGACCGCATGCTCAGCCGGACCCGCCGACTGGCGTCCCAGCACTCGCTGGGCGAGGTGACCGCGGCTGCCGAGGGGACCACGACCGATCTGGGCCGGGCATGAGCCCCCCGTTCGAGGAGGGCCGGTTCAAGGAGGCCATGAGCCGGTTCGCCACCGGCGTGACGGTGGTGACGGCGATGGAGGAGGGCGGGCCGGTGGGGTTCACCTGCCAGAGCTTCGTGTCCCTGTCCCTCGACCCGCCGTTCGTGGCGCTGGCCCCCGCCAAGTCCTCGACCTCGTGGCCCCGGATCGCCAGGGCCGGGAGCTTCTGTGTCAACGTCCTGGCCGACGACCAGGAGGACCTGTGCCGGACCTTCGCCGTCTCCGGGGGCGACAAGTTCGCCGGCGTCGACTGGCAGCCCGCGCCGGTCGGCTCGGCGCCCATCCTGGCCGGCTCGCTGGCCTGGGTGGACTGCCACGTGGAGCTCATCCACGACGCCGGTGACCACGAGCTGGTGATCGGTCGGGTGGTCGAGCTCGGACTGGGCGAGGGATCGCCCTTGCTGTTCTACCGGTCGGCCTTCGGCCGCCTGGCCGTCGAGGGGAAGTGAGAGGAGAGCCATGCCGGACATCCAGCACTCGGAGGTGATCGCCGACGTCGTCGTCGTCGAGCCGGACCGCCACGGCGACGAGCGGGGTCGGTTCGTCGAGACCTACCGGCGAAGCTGGTTCCCCCTGGGACGGGAGATGACCCAGGGGAACCGGTCCGAGAAGGCGGCCGGGGCCATCGTGGGGCTGCACTACCACCTCCACCAGGCCGACTACTGGTACGTGCTGCGCGGCACCGCCCGGGTCGTCCTCCACGACCTGCGCCAGGGGTCGCCCACCGACGGGGCCACCCTCGTGCTGGACCTCGACGGGGAGCACGACCGCGGGCTGTTCATCCCACCGGGGGTGGCCCACGGATTCGCCTCCCTCACCGACCTGACCCTGTGGTACCTGGTCGACGGCTACTACAACCCCGACGACGAGCTCGGCGTGGCCTGGGACGACCCCGACATCGGGGCCGACTGGGGCCTGGTCGACCCGGTGCTGTCCGAACGTGACCGTTCGAACCCGAGGCGGTCGGAGATCGACCCGTCCCGACGTCCCCGGGGACGCCTCCGCACCTGACCCGTCCGGGTCCCGACGGGACGGTCCGGTACCTGCTCCCCGCCGGGAGACCGGCCGTCACCGGCCCCGCTGGTCCCCGTGGGCCGGCCGGCGTCCGCCGGATGGTGGGCCGGCCGGCGTCCGCCGGATGGTGGGCCGGCCGGCGTCCGCCGGATGGTGGGCCGGGACATCGGTGACCGCCGTGACCGACCACCCGTGGATCGGTGTCCCACAGGCACGACGCCGTGCCCGGAGGTGCTACCTGCCGTTCTGCGACGTGACGGGACCGTTCGTCGGCGTGGGCAGCGTGGCCGGGGGCTCGACGACCGTGGTCGTGGACGTCGTGGACGTCGTGGACGGATCGGTCGAGGTGGTGGCCGGAGGCTCGGTCGGCACGATGGTGCAGGTGGAGGCACTGTCAGGTCCGGACGTCTGGTCGGCAGGCACCGTGGCGACGGCCGTCCCGTTCTGGCCGGTAGCGACCACCGTCGCCCCGGTCAGATCGGCGTTGCCCGGTACCGCCAGTACGACGATGCCGGAGATCGGTGTCATGGCGTCGACGGTGAGGTCGCCCGACGACAGGTGGACCGAGGACACGCCGCTCCCCGCCCAGACCGCGACCCAGCCCACCGGAGCGCCCTCGGCGGTGCCGAACGAACCGATGCCGAGGATCGCCACCGTGTCCGGGGAGGGCAACACCGTGGTCGGCCGAGGTACGGAACCGCTCCCGACCGCCATGTCGGTCGACAGTTCGATCACCAACTGCCCGCAGGCGGCGGTGGGTCCGGAGGGAACCGTGCCGATGGACCCGGACCCGGTACTGCCGGACCCGGACCCGGTACCGGCGGGAGCGGTGGTCTGCGTGGTCGCCGTCGGGGGTGAACCCGTCGCAGGGCTGGACGATGTCCCTGCACCGGGAGACGCACCTCCACCTCCCTCCTGGGGGACCCTCACCGGTTGCGCACACACGGCACCCGTAGGGCACCGCACCGGTCCGGGCACGGTTCCCACCGGCGGCGGACAGGCGGCATCCTCGGGTGAGCACCCTCCGGTCGTGCCGCTTCCGGTTGCGTAGACGCGGATGGCCACACCCGACGAGGTGGTGCGGGTGAAGACGGAGGAGTACGGCGCCTGGACCGCTGTCGCCGGGAGGTCGGATATCCCGGACGGGTCGGGTGCCAGGGCCGCACCGGCCCGGCCCGGCCCGGTCGTCGACGGCGCCGCGGCGAGGGGTGCGGCGGTGGATCTGCCGCCCGTCAGGTGGACGCCGGTAAGGACGCCGAGGCCGGCGAAGACCACGGCGATGGACACCGCCCCCATCGTCAGGGTGCGCCGGTACCCGGACCGCCCGACCGCATGCTCCAGGAGCGCTCCGGGGTCGGGATCGGCCTGGACCTGACCCGCCCGTTCCGCCAGGTGGTCACGGAGGCGGTCCTCGAATGCATCGCTCACGGTTCGATCACCTTTCTCAGATCCGCCAACGCCCGGTGGATGAGCGATCGGACGGTGCCCGGGCGACAGCGGAGGGCCCGGGCGATCTCGGCGTCGGGCAGGTCGCCGTAGAAGCGCAGCACCACCGCGGCGCGCTGGCGGGCCGGGAGCTTGGCCAGGGCATCCTCCAGTTCGTCGGCACCGAGCTGGGAGTCCCGGGTCTCCGGTCCCGACAGGCGGCGCCGACGGGCGGTGCTCCGGTGGTGCGATGCACACGCGTTGACGACGCTGCGCCGGACGTAGGGAAGGGGGTCGTGCACCGAGGCCCAGCGCACGTGCAGGCGAACGAAACAGTCCTGTACGAGGTCCGGAGCGACGTCGGCGGATCCGCTCAGGAGGGTGGCCAGCCGCACCAGGTCGGTGTAGTGGCCGGCGTAGAAGTCACCGAAGTCCGACGTGGCTGCCCCGGCCGTTCGGGCCGGGGCATCCGGGACGGCGGCGGCGACCCGGGGGACCGGGGCGACCCTGGGGACCGGCACCACGGCAGAGTTGGCGGCATCGGCCCCGCCGGCATGGTCCTCTCCATCGGCGTCGACTATGCAACCCATCGTACCCATCACCTAGTACGACGCCCGAGTGGTCCGGGACGTTGCAGGGTTTTCCGATTCGCCGGGCTGGCGCGCTCCTGGTCCGGTTCCACCCCCAGGGTCGGCGGTGCCCCCGGTGGGGCCACCGGGCCACCCTGACGGCTGGCGATCGACCTCCGGTCGCCGCGTGGGTTTGAATAGGCCCGATGCTCGTCGTGTGGATCGCCATCGTTGTCGTCGTGGCCGGTGCCGTGATCGCCCGCGTCTTCTGGCGTCCGTCGAGCGACGAGATCCATTCGGTCGACAGCCACCGGACGGCGCTGCAGACCATGGAGCACCTGGCCGGACGCACCGGGTCGCGGTCGGTCCGGGTCGTGGACCAGACCGGAGCCGACCAGGTGTCCCCGGGAGCCCCGGGTCGTGCCGCCGGGCCCGGGGGCCGCGTCCCCCCGCCCCTGCCCGTCCGGGGGAGCGACGAGTGGCCCGACCCCGATACCCCCCTGGTCTTCGACGAGACCAGGCCCCCGGACGACCGTGGGATCGGCGAGACCGGGAGCCGGCCCGTCCGCACGGACCGGGTCCAGCGCCAGGCCCTGGCCAGCATGAACCACCGGCCCCGGCGGTGGTTGGCCGCCACCCTCACCGTGGTGGTCATCGTGGCCGTGACGGCGCTGGCCGTGGCCGGCAGCCACCGCCGCGCCGCCACGGCGTCGCACGCGTCGACGTCCACCACGGCGTCGCCGGAGCATGGCTCCGCCGTCACCACGGCCACCACCCGACCGGTCCACCGGTCGACGAGGCCGACGCGGCCGACCCCGCCGACCACCACGACGCTGCCCACCCGGATCGTGGCGCTGTCGTCCACGGCGACCACGGCCGAGTACACCAGTCCGGCGTCGACCTACCAGCTGATGGTGTCGGCCACCGGGACCTGCTGGATCGAGGCCAAGACCGCGGCCACGGGCGCGGTGGTGTTCGCCGGGGTCCTCGACGCCGGCGCCGACCAGGCCATCGACGGCAGCGGGACCATGACGCTGGAGCTGGGGACATCGGCTGCATCGGTGACGCTGAACGGGATCCCCGTCGTTCTGCCCAGCCCGGTGCATACGCCGTTCATCGCCACGTTCCAGGCCCCCACGTCGGCCCCCACGTCGGCCACGTCGACGACTCCGGTGCCCTGACGCTCCGTCACCCGGCGGGTGCGGCGGGTCGGTCCTCGTCCGGACCGCCGGCCCGTGGCGGACCGGCGGCCGGTGGCGGGGAGCGACTGCCGACGGGGGAGACCGTGAGAACCAGGCCGGTGCTCGTCCGCCGCCGTCGCGCCCGGGACGTTACAGTCGGCAGGTGGCCAGGACCGCCCGACGTGACGTCATCGGACTGCTCATCGAGCGTCAGGTCACCTACACCGAGCTCGAGGCCGATGCCCTCATCGCCGAGGCGAAGCGGCGGGCCACGGCGAGTGGGAGGACCGTGCGTGCGGAGGCCGAGCTGCTCCTGTCGGGGGACCGGGAGGACCGGGGGGACCGGGGGGACCGGTTGCGGGACCTGCGCCTCAAGGTGACAGGGGCGGTCGAGCTTCTGGCGGCCATCACCGTCGGCATCGATGACCTCGTGGCCGAGTCCGGTGGAGACGACGGGGAGCTGATCGCCATCATGACGACGATGGCCGCATCCTGTGCGCCCTTCACCTCCGTCCCGACGGTTGGTGCCGCGTCGACCACGGCGCCGGACGAGCCACCGGTGTCATCGACTGCCTCCGCCGTGCCGACGTCGATGGAACCTGGCGAGAGCTCACCCTCCTGAGCCGGTTGGACACGCGAGGGCGGCCGAATCGCTCCCCGCGTCGCGCAACCGGGACCGTCACCGATTCGTCGGAACCGACGGTGACGTAGGGCTCGCGGCGGCAGGCACCAGGGGGCTCGCACCGCCCGAGCGGTGCCCCGCCGGTCCGGCGGAAGGAGACGTTCCGGGCCCGTCGATGTCCAGCACCTCCGGGGGCACCCCGGTGACGCCTGAACCTGGTGACCGCCGGGACCTCAGACAGGCGCCCGGGCGGTCGCTGCACGGTTGCCGCCCGGCAGCGATGCGGCGATGGGCTGGCCGTCCAGCCCCGTGATCAGCAGTCCACCCTGGCGATCGTCGGGTCGCAGGCGACGGTCGTCGAGGTCGGACCGATCGGAGCTGACGACGGTTGCGCCATACCGCCGTGCGGAGCCGTCCCCGGTCCGGGTCAGCCGGCCAGACCCAGGGCGTCGAGGACGAAGGCGTAGACGAAGGCCTCGTCGCGCCAGGCGTCGTAGCGTCCCGACGGACCGCTGTGCCCGGCGCCCAGCTCGGTCTTCAGCAGCACCCGGTTCTCGGGGTTGGCCGCCCGCAGCTTGGCCACCCATTTGGCCGGTTCCCAGAACCCCACCCGGGGGTCCGACAGGCCGGCGGTGGCCAGGATGTCCGGGTAGCGGACCGGGCGGCCGGCGTCGTCGACGGACCGCACATTGTCGTAGGGCGAGTAGGACTTCATCACCTCGTAGGTCTCCCGGTCCTCCACCGGGTTCCCCCACTCCTCCCACTCGAGGACGGTGAGCGGGAGGGTGTCGTCGAGGATGGTGGTCAGGCAGTCGACGAAGGGGACCTCGGCCACCACCGCCCGGAACATTTCGGGTGCCAGGTTGGCCACCGCGCCCATGAGCAACCCCCCGGCGCTGCCCCCCCGGGCCGCCAACCGTTCGGGCGACGTGGTCCCGGCGTCGACCAGGGCCCGGGCGCAGGCCAGGAAGTCGGTGAAGGTGTTGGGCTTGGCCAGGAACTTCCCGTCCTCGTACCATCGTCGACCCATCTCCCCGCCGCCCCGGACATGGGCGATGGCGAAGACGAATCCCCGGTCGAGGAGACTGATCCGGAGCGACGAGAAGGACGGGTCCATCGACGCCTCGTAGGAGCCGTAGCCGTAGAGCAGGCAGGGCGCGTCCACGGGCGGTCCACCGTCGGACCGGTACACCAGGGACAGCGGCACCCGGGTGCCGTCGTCGGCCGTGGCCCACCGGCGTTCGGTCCGGTACCGGCCCGGGTCGAAGTCGCCGAGGACCGGCTGCTGCTTGAGCAGCGTGGCCCCACCGGTCGCCATGTCGTAGTCGTAGACCGAGCGGGGGGTCACGAGGGACGTGTACTCGTAGCGCAGGGTCGAGGTGTCGAACTCCGGGTTCAGCCCGCCCCACACGGTCGACGGCGACTCGGGCTGGCGCACCGGTGTGGACAGGCCGGTGGCCTTGTCGATGACCCGGATCCGGGTCTCACCGCCCTCGCGCTCGAAGACGGCCAGGTGGCCGGCCGAGGGGTCGACGCCGTCGAGGCGGACCCCCGGCCGGTGGGGGAGCACCTCCCGCCAGTGGTCACGACCGGGGCGGTCGACCGGGGCCTCCACCAGCCGGAAGTCCTCGGCCCCGTCGTTGGTCACGATGAGGAACCGACCGGGGTCGCCGTCCCGTGAGGGGTCGTGGTCGTGGTCGACGCTGTACTCCACGCCGTGTCGTCGGGCCTCCACCACCCGGAAGTCGCCGGTCGGGTCGTCGGCCGACAGGACGTGGACCTCGGAGGTCATCTTCGAATCGAGGCCGAGGAGGATCCAGCGGTCGTCCTTGGTCCGGCCCACCCCGAGGTAGAAGTGCTCGTCCGGCTCCTCGAAGACCAGGACGTCACCGGCCGGGTCGGTCCCGACCACGTGCCGCCAGAGCTGGTGGGGCCGCATGGCCTCGTCGACCCGCACCACGAACACGGTGGCGTTGTCGTTGGCCCAGGCCATGCCGTAGGAGGTGTCGAGGAGGGACTCCGGCGACTCCGTGTCCGTGGCCAGGTCGCGGAACCGCATGGTGTACCGCTCGCCGCCGTCGGTGTCGGTGGAGTAGGCCAGCCACCGGTGGTCGGGGCTGACCGACAGGTTCCCGAGGGCGAAGTAGTCGTGCCCCCGGGCCATGACGTTCTCGTCGGCCAGGACCTCCTCGTCGGGACGGGGCCCGCCGCCGGTTCCGGCGCCGGGGTCGGCTCCGGCGGCCGGACGGCGGCAGTGGATGCCGTAGCTCTGTCCCTCGACCGTGCGTTGGTAGTAGAGCCAGGGCCCCTTGCGGGCCGGCACCGACAGGTCCGTCTCCTCGATGCGGGCCACCATCTCCCCGAACAGGGTCTCCTGCAGCCCGGCCGTCGACCGGGTCATGGCGTCGGTGTAGGCGTTCTCCGCCCGGAGGTGGGCCAGGACCTCGGGGTCGTCGCGGTCCCGGAGCCAGTACCAGTCGTCGACCCGGGTGTCACCGTGCGCCGTGAGGGCGACCGGTCGCCGCGGGGCCACCGGGGGGATCGGGCGGGCGGAGGGGTCCTCGGGGTCGGCCATCGGCCCATGGTGACACGTCCCGGCGCCGGGGGTGCCGGGACCACCGGCGCCGGGGGGCCGGGACCACCGGCGCCGGGCGGGCTGTTCCCCCGGGGTCACGGAGTTGTTACTATCTGGATAGGAGAAATCGGTCGACCGGAACCGGGCGGCCTGCCGGGAGCGCACATGACCACCACTGATCTCGACCTCGGGCGCTACAAGCTGGGCTGGTCCGACGAAGAGGACTACGTCTTCAAGCCGAAGAAGGGCCTGAGCGAGTCCATCGTCCGCGAGATGTCGGCGATGAAGAAGGAACCCGACTGGATGCTCCAATTCCGGCTCCGGGCCCTCCAGCGGTTCGAGCGGCGGCCCATGGCCGCGTGGTTCGCCGTCAACATGCCCGACCTGGACTTCGACGACATCTACTACTACATCAAGCCGACGTCCGAGCAGGTCGGTGACTGGGAGGACCTCCCCGACGCCATCAAGGACACCTACGAGAAGCTGGGCATCCCGCAGGCGGAGCGCAAGTACCTGGCCGGGGTCACGGCCCAGTACGAGTCCGAGGTGGTCTTCCACCGCAACCGGGCCGACCTCGAAGCCCTCGGCGTGCTCTTCTGCGACATGGACACGGCGGTGCGGGAGTACCCCGACCTGGTCCGTCGGTACTTCGGGACCATCATCCCGCCCAACGACAACAAGTTCGCCGCCCTCAATTCGGCCGTCTGGTCCGGCGGGTCCTTCATCTACGTGCCGCCGGGCGTGGTGGTCGATCAGCCGTTGCAGGCCTACTTCCGGATCAACGCCGAGAACATGGGCCAGTTCGAGCGCACCCTCATCATCGCCGACGAGGGGTCGCAGGTGCACTACGTCGAGGGGTGCTCGGCCCCGGTGTACACCACCGACTCCCTGCACTCGGCGGTGGTGGAGCTGGTGGCCCTGCCGGGCAGCCGCATCACCTACACCACCATCCAGAACTGGTCGAACAACGTCTACAACCTGGTGACCAAGCGGGCCCGGGCCGAGGCCGAGGCCCACGTGGAGTGGATCGACGGCAACATCGGCTCCCGCCTGACCATGAAGTACCCGTCGGTGTACCTCATGGGCCCGAAGGCCTCGGGCGAGGTCCTGTCGGTGGCCTACGCCGGCGCCGGTCAGCACCAGGACGCCGGGGCCAAGATGGTCCACGCCGCCCCCGAGACGACCTCCACCATCGTGTCGAAGTCGATCTCCAAGGACGCCGGGATCACCACCTACCGGGGCCTGGTCCACGTGGACGAGGGGGCCAAGCACGCCAAGAGCTTCGTGCGCTGCGACGCCCTGCTGCTCGACGACCTGTCGACCTCGGAGACCAAGCCCTACATGGAGGTGGGTGAGCGCGACGCCCGGATCGGCCACGAGGCCACGGTGTCCAAGGTCGGCGACGACCAGCTCTTCTACCTGATGAGCCGGGGACTGACCGAGACCCAGGCCATGGGGATGATCGTCAACGGGTTCATCGAGCCCATCACCCGGACGCTGCCCATGGAGTACGCCGTCGAATGGAGCCGGCTGATCGAGCTGCAGATGGAGGGCTCGGTCGGCTGAGGCGGTCCCGGCCCGCCCGGTGAACGGCGCGGAGCCCCGACAGGGCAGAATGGGTGCATGCCCATGCGCGAGGAGTGCAAGCACTTTCAGAGCCGGACCTACGACTCCGGCGAGGTGGCCCGCTTCTGTGCGCTCGACCTGGCCCCCGACGCCCCCTGGAAGTGCCCGGAGAACTGCCCCTCCTACGTCCGCCGACTGGCCGACGTGGGCTGGGTCCACGGGTCGCTGGTCGAGCCCAAGCTCGAGCCCATGCCCGATGTCCCCGACGACGAGGCGGCGGCGGTGCTCGACAACGCCGAGGACATCGTCAACGCCGTGGGCCCGTCGGTCCTGGCCGAGGTGAAGGCCGAGGAGGAGCGGGAGGGACGTGGCGGTTCCCGGTGGTGGCGCCGGAAGCGCTGAGGGTCGTGGTCGCCGGGCGCCCTGCGCCCGGCGGTCCGTTCAGTTGCCGGTGAACTCGGCCGGGCGCTTCTCCAAGAAGGCCACCATGGCCTCGGTGAGGTCGTCCGAGGCCAGGGCACCGGCGTTCCACGTGGCCACGTGGGCCAGCCCGTCCCGCACCGGGAGGTCCTCGCAGGCGGCCAGGACGGCCTTGGTCCCCTGGACGGCCAGGGGTGAGTTGGCGGCGATCCGTCCGGCCAGCTCGTGCGCCGCGGCCTGCGTGGCCCCGGCGTCGACGTGGACGTGGTTCACCAGGCCGATGGCCGCCGCCCGCTCGGCCGTGATGTCGCCTCCCGTGTAGGCCAGCTCGGCCAGGTGGCCCCGGCCGATGATGGCCGGGAGCCGCTGGAGGCTCCCGAGGTCGGCCACCATGGCCATCTTGGTCTCCCGCACCGAGAACACGGCGTCGGTGCTGGCCAGTCGGATGTCGCAGGCCGCCACCAGGTCGACACCCCCGCCGATGCAGTACCCGTGGACCGCGGCGATCACCGGCTTGGTGCAGTCGGCCACCGAGGTGATCGAGGCCTGGAGGCGCAGGATCTCACGTCGGGCCAGGGCCGCCCGGGTGGCCATCGACCGGGGCCGCCCGCCGTCGGCCGGCGGCCCGCCGTCGACCACCGCGGCGCCCGGGCCGTCGCCGCTCAGGATCCCCCCGAAGGCGGCCAGCGACTTGAGGTCGAGTCCCACGCTGAAGTGCGGCCCGCGGGCGGCCAGGACCACCACCCGCACCTCGCGGTCGGCGTCGAGCGAGGCCACCGCCCGGGGCAGGTCGTTCCACAGGTCCGGTCCCATGGCGTTGCGCTGCCCGGGCCGGTCGAGCCACAGGGTGGCCACGTGGCCGTCGCGCTCGATGGACAGGACGTCGGAGTCGAAGGACGGAGCATCGGCGGATCCCATGGCCCCAGCGTAGGCCCTGGGTGGGCCCGGAGGAGCCGGTGGACCGGTCGCGTAGACTGCGGGGACGCCCGTGGCGGCGTTCCCCCGAAAGGCCCCCCGTGTCCCAATTCAGCCCGGCGTCAGCACGAGCCCTCGTCGGTCCCCCGTGGCTGGCCGAGCGCCGCGCCGCGGCGGCGGAGACCTTCCTGTCCCGGCCTGCGCCGACCGAGAAGGACGAGGTCTGGCGGTACTCCCGGATCGACCGGCTGGACCTCGACCGCTACCGCCCGGTGGCCGCGCCCGAGGGCCGACCGGTGGGGACCGTGCCGGCCGGGCTCCGGGAACTGGCCGACGCCCTGGGTCCCCGGTCGGCCCTGGTGGTCACGGTCGACGGCTCCCTGGTCGCCGTGGAGGACGCCGTCGGGCACGCCGCCGCCGTCGGGCCGCTCGCCGGACGCGGCGACGCCGGCGAGCTGCTCGGGTCGGTCATCACCGATCCGGGGGACTTCGTCCTGTTGAACGACGCCTTCGCCGCCGAGCCCGTGGTGGTCGACGTGCCGGCCGGGGCGACCGTGGAGCACCCGGTGGTGGTCCTGCACCTGGTGACCCCGGCGGCCGGGACGGCGGGCGACGGCCACCGGTCGCATGCCGTCTTCACCCGCACCGTGGTCCGCCTCGGGGCGGGGGCGACGGCCGGTGTGGTCGAGGTCGTCCTCGACACCGCCGACGGCGACCTGCACCGCGCCGCCCCGTCGGCGACCACGGACCTGGGCCCGTTGGTGGTGCCGGTGACCGAACTGGTGGTGGCCGACGACGCCGTGCTGTCGTACGTGAGCGTCCAGGCGCTCGGGGCCGACGCCTGGCAGATCGCCCACCAGGCCAGCGCCATCGGGGCGGGGGCGACCCTCCGGAGCTTCGCCGTGGCCCTCGGCGGCTCCTATGCCCGGCTGCGCACGGACTCCGCCCTCGTCGGTCCCCGGGGGCGGAGCGAGCTCCGGGCCGCCTACCTGGGCCGGGACGACCAGATGCTGGACTTCCGCACCCTGCAGGACCACGCCGCACCGCGGACCACCAGTGACCTGCTCTTCAAGGGGGCGGTGGCCGACCACGCCCACTCGGTCTACAGCGGGCTGATCCGCATGAAGCGGGGTGCGGTCCGCTCCGACGCCCGCCAGACCAACCACAACCTGGTGCTGGACGAGGGGGCCCACGCCGACTCGGTCCCGAACCTCGACATCGAGGAGAACGACGTGAAGTGCAGCCACGGCTCGACGGTGGGCCCGGTCGACGAGGATCAGCGGTACTACCTCGAGTCCCGGGGGGTGGAACCGGCGGCGGCCGGGCAGCTCATCGTGGCGGGGTTCTTCGACGACATCGCCGCCCAGGTCCCGGTGGCCGGGGTCCGGCCGGTCATCACCGAGGCGCTGTTCCGGCGTCTCGGGGTCGTGGTCCCGCTGTCGCTGCCCGAGCTGTCGGGCGGTGGTGCGTCGTGAGCACGGCTGTCCGACTCTGCGGACGGGACGACCTGTCGCCCGGCGAGGCCCGTCGGTTCGACGTGGCCGGCCTGCGGATCGCCCTGGTGAGGATCGGTGACGACTTCTACGCCGTCGGGGACCGGTGCAGCCACGAGGACTACTCGCTGGCCGACGGCGAAGTGTGGACCGACGAGTGCGAGATCGAATGCGCCAAGCACGGGTCGACGTTCGACCTCCGGACCGGGGAACCGTGTTCGCTGCCGGCCACCCGACCGGTGCCGGTCTTCGAGCTCGTGGTGGGCGACGACGTCTCGGTGGTGACGCCGTGAGCACCGGGGAGCTGCGGATCGAGGGCCTCCGGGCCGGGATACCGGGACGGGAGATCCTCCGCGGGGTGGACCTGGTCGTGGGCAGCGGCCAGGTGCACGCCGTGATGGGTCCCAACGGGTCGGGGAAGAGCACCCTGGCCCACGTGCTGATGGGCCGTCCGGGCTACGAGGTCCTGGGCGGGACGGCGACCCTCGACGGCGTCGACCTGCTGGCCCTGCCCACGTGGCAGCGGGCCCGGGCCGGCCTGTTCCTCGGCATGCAGCACCCCATCGAGGTGCCCGGCGTGTCCCTGGCTGCGGCCCTGGCCGCCGCCCGGTCGGGCGTGCCCGGCGACGCCCCGGCCGGACCGGGCATCGGCGCCCTGCTGGTGGAGGAGGCGGAGCGGATCGGGTTCGACGAGCGGTTCCTCGACCGCCCGCTCAACGTCGACCTGTCCGGGGGCGAGCGGAAGCGCAACGAGACGCTCCAGCTCGGGGTGCTGCGGCCCCGCTTCGCCGTGCTGGACGAGATCGACTCGGGGCTCGACGTCGACGCGTTGGGGGCGGTGGCCCGTCGGGTGCGGGCGGCCACCTCCGAATGGGGTCTGGGCGTCCTCGCCATCACCCACTTCCGGAGGCTCCTCGACGTCCTCACCCCCGACGTGGTCCACGTCCTGGCCGACGGCCGGGTGGTGGCGACGGGCGACGCCGGACTGGCCCAGCTGGTGGACCGCACCGGCTACGGCGCCTACGCCTGAGGCGGGCGACGCGTCCTCGGGGCGCACCCCGGCCCGGTGACCCGTCCCGGCAGGCACCACGGCCACGGAGCCGGCCGTCGATCCCACCGCCCGCCGACACCCCGGCACGGGCGGTGGCGGGGACCGGTCAGGTGGCGGCGACGTCCGCCGTCGCGAGGCCGGTGGCCTCGTCGAGGCCCTGGCTGAGGGTGTTCCAGCTGAGGGTGGCGCACTTGATGCGGACGGGGAATTTCACCACGCCCTGGAGGGCCGCCAGCTCGCCCAGCTCCTCGAGGTCGATGGCCCGGGGCTCGGCGACATCGACCTCCGCCCCGGGGAGGGTGGTCTCGTGGATGGACATCATCCCCTTGAAGGTCCGAATGAGCTCCCGGACCTCGTCCACGGGCCGGCCCTTGACGGCGGCCGACATCAGCGAGGCCGAGGACTGGCTGATCGAGCAGCCGGTGCCCCCGATCTTGATGTCGGTGAGCAGCCCGTCCTCGACGGTCAGGGTGACCACCACCTCGTCGCCGCACAGGGGGTTGAACCCCTCGACCCGCTGTGCCGGGGGCGACGCCAGCTCGCCGCGGTTCCTCGGCGAGCGGTAGTGGTCGAGGATGATCTCGCGATAGAGGTCTTCGAGCCCGGGCATCAGACGGTGTCCCCCCGTCCGGAGGTGCGTCGTCGGTCGGTCCCCGGGTCACGTGGCACCCCTCCAGGATACCGTCCGGCCATCATGCGAAGAACGTGCCGGCTTCGCCGAGGGCGTCGGCCAGGGCGTCGACGTCCGACTCGTCGTTGTAGAGCGCGAACGAGGCCCGCGCCGTCGACGACACACCCATGACCCGCATCAGGGGCTTGGCGCAGTGGTGGCCGGCCCGGATGCACACGCCGTACTGGTCGAGGATCTGGGACAGATCGTGGGGGTGGATGTCCCGGAAGGCCAGGGAGAGGACGCCGCCCCGGGCCTCGGGGTCCGGGGGACCGAAGATGCGGATGTCGTCGCCGAACCGGTCGGTCAGCACGGCCATGGCGTAGGTGGTGAGGTCGACCTCGTGCCGGCGGACCCGGTCCATGCCCAGGTGGTCCAGGTAGTCGACGGCGGCGCCCAGGCCGATGGCCTGGGTGATGGGTGGGGTACCGGCCTCGAAACGCCACGGGATGTCGTTCGGGGTGAACCCCTCCTTGCGCACGTCGAGGATCATCTCGCCGCCACCGAGGAAGGGCGGGAGGGGCTCGAGCAGGGACTGGCGCCCCCACAGGACCCCGATGCCGGTCGGGCCGAGCATCTTGTGGGCGCTGAAGGCCAGGAAGTCACAACCCAGGGCCGTGACGTCGGTCGGCAGGTGGGGGACCGACTGGGCACCGTCGGCCACCACCACGGCGCCGGCGGCGTGGGCCGCTGCGGCGATCTCGGCCACGGGGTTGAGGGTGCCGAGGACGTTGGACATGCAGGTGACGCCGACCAGCTGCACCCCGTCGAGCAGCCGGTCGAGACCGCTCAGGTCCAGGGTGCCCGTGCCGTCCACGGGGATCCAGCGGATCTCCAGGTCCCGCTCGGCAGCCAGCATCTGCCAGGGGACGATGTTGGCGTGGTGCTCCATCTCGGTGAGCAGGATGGCGCCACCCGGAGCGAGGTGCTCCCGGCCCCAGGTGTGGGCCACCAGGTTGATGGCCTCGGTGGCGTTCTTCGTGAAGACGATCTCCCGGTCGGGGGCCGGGGCGCCGATGAAGCGACCGGTGGCCGCCCGGGCGGCCTCGAAGCGGCGGGTGGCCTCCTCGGCGATGCGGTACACCCCGCGGTGGACGTTGGCGTGGGTGGTCTCCTCGTACTCCCGCATGGCGTCGAGCACGGGCACGGGCCGCTGGGACGAGGCCGCCGAGTCGAGGTAGATGACGGGGTGGCCGTCGATCCGACGGGACAGCAGGGGGAAGTCCTTGCGGAGGACCGCCACGTCGAGCGTGCGTTCGGTGGTCAGTTCCGCCATGCGTCGTACCCTTCCCGTTCGAGCCGCTGTGCCAGTTCGGGGCCCCCGTCGGCCACCACCACCCCGTCGACGAGGAGGTGGACGTGGTCGGGGGCCAGTTCGTCCAGCATCCGCTGGTAGTGCGTGATGACCAGGACTCCCAGATCGGGCCGGGCCTCGCGCACCGTGCGCACCCCCCGGGCCACCACCCGCAGGGCGTCGACATCGAGCCCGGAGTCGGTCTCGTCGAGGACGGCCAGCTCGGGGTCGAGCATGGCCAGCTGCAGGATCTCGTTGCGCTTCCGTTCGCCACCCGAGAACCCCTCGTTCAGGTGCCGGTCGCCGAACGACGGGTCCATGCCCAGCTTCTCCATCCATTCCATCATGAGGAGCCGGATCTCCAGGACCGACAGGTCGATGCCCCGCCGGGCCGAGAGGGCCTGGCGCAGGAACTGGATCACCGGCACCCCCCCGATGGCCTCGGGGTCCTGGAAGGCCAGGAAGATGCCGGCCTTGCCCCGCACGTCGGTGGGCCAGTCGGTGATGTCCTCGCCCTGGAACCGGATCGACCCCGAGGTGACCACGTACTCGGGGTGACCCAGGAGGACCTTGGACAGGGTGGACTTCCCCGAACCGTTCGGGCCCATGAGGGCGTGGACCTCCCCCCGTCCCACGACGAGGTCGACGCCCTTCAGGATCGGGGAACCGTCCACCGACACATGGAGGTCCACCACCTCGAGGAGCGGGACGTCCGGGCCACCGGGGTCGGGCCGGTCGACGGTGGGGTTGCTGGGCACCCGACCAGTGTACCCGCGGTCTCCTATTTCCACTACGTGGATAGTGGGAATAGGCGGTCACCCGGTTGGCGCCGGGCGGGAGGGTGCGCGGTACGGTGACCCGGTGTCCAATCCCTGGAACTACTCCGGACCGGTCGCCCAGACCGATGTGGGGGCGGGGACCGTCACCCTGGTGGACGAGTCCACCTTCGTGATCAGCAGCCGGAACGGCGACATCTACCCGGCCACCACCCAGGGCCTGTTCGTCCGGGACACCCGGATCCTGTCCCGGCTCGAGGTACTGGTGAACGGTGCCCGCACCGAGCCGCTGTCGTCCTTCTCGGAGGACCCGTTCAGTTCGACCTTCGTCTCGCGCTGCCACCCCGCGCCGGGACGGGCCGACTCCACCGTGATGGTGTTCCGCAGCCGGTACGTGGGCCAGGGAATGCGGGAGGACCTGACGCTGCGCAACTTCGGCGACGAGCCCACCTCGTGCACCGTCGAGCTGTTCGTGCGGGCCGATTTCGCCAACCTGTTCGCCGTGAAGGAGGGCCGGGTGGAGGCCTCGGCCGCGCCGGGCGAGTCCGACGCCGAGGTGCACAACCCGTCGGCCCCGACCCGGGGGACCGCCGGGGGCGCGGGCGGCGGTGACGCCGGTGTCCCGGGTGGTCCCGACGGGGTGGACCGCATCGTCTACACCTACCGGCGCGGGGGGGTGAGCCGGGGGGTGGAGCTCCGGTTCGTGGCTCCGGTGGCCCTGACCACGGACCTGGCCACGTTCGAGGTCGTCATCCCCGCACGCGGCTCGTGGAGCACCTGCATCGAGGTGGCCCCGGTGATCGACGGCGTGACCGTCGACCCCCGCTACCGGTGCGGGCTCCCGGTCGACCGCGCCGCCCCGTCGGAACGGATGGCCAAGTGGCGTCGCCAGGTCCCGATGATCGAGACGGACCACGCCGGGCTGGGCGACGTGATCACCCGCAGTGCCGAGGACCTCGGGGCGCTCCGCATCTTCGACCCCGACTACCCCGAGCGGATGGTGGTGGCCGCCGGTGCGCCGTGGTTCATGACGGTGTTCGGCCGCGACTCGCTGCTCACCGCCTGGAGCGCCCTGTTGGTGGACCCGGACCTGGCCCTCGGGGTCCTCCAGACCCTGGCCCGGTTCCAGGGGACGGACGTCGACCCCCGCCACGAGGAGGAGCCCGGTCGGATCCTCCACGAGATGCGCTTCGGCGACGCCGCCTCGCTCTCGCTGGGCGGCGGGAGCATCTACTACGGCACGGCCGACGCCACGCCGCTGTTCGTCATGCTGCTCGGCGAGATGCGCCGCTGGGGGGTGGCCGGCGACCTGGTCGACGAGCTCCTGCCCAACGCCGAGCGGGCCATCGACTGGATCGAGCAGTTCGGCGACGCCGACGGCGACGGGTACGTGGAGTACCACCGGGCCACCGACCGCGGTCTCGGCAACCAGGGGTGGAAGGACAGCTGGGACGGCATCCGCTACGCCGACGGCCGGGTGGCCGAGGCCCCCATCGCCCTGTGCGAGGTCCAGGCCTACGTCTACGGCGCCTTCCTGGCCCGGGCCCACTTCGCCTTCGAGGTGGGGGACACGGCGACCTACGACCGGTTCCGGGCCAAGGCCTCCAACCTGAAGGCGGCGTTCAACCGCGACTTCTGGCTGGAGGACCGGGGGTGGTTCGCCGTCGGGCTCGACGCCGACAAGCGACCCATCGACTCGCTCACCTCCAACATGGGCCACTGCCTGTGGACGGGGATCGTCGACGAGGACAAGGCCCGGCAGGTGGCGTCCCACCTGATGTCGCCGGGCATGTTCTCCGGTTGGGGCGTCCGGACCCTCTCGGCCGAGAGCGGGGGCTACAACCCCATCAGCTACCACTGCGGCTCGGTGTGGCCCCACGACTCGGCCATCGTGGCCGCCGGTCTGGCCCGGTACGGCTTCGACGAGGCCGCCCGGCAGGTGATCATGGGACTGATCGACGCCTCGGTGTCCCAGGGCGGCCGCCTCCCGGAGCTGTTCAGCGGTCTGTCCCGCGACGAGCTGCCCGTTCCGGTCGGCTACCCGACCTCGTGCTCACCCCAGGCGTGGGCGGCGGCGTCGCCGCTCCTGTGCCTCCGGACCCTGCTGCGGCTCGACCCGTGGGTCCCCTACGGCAAGACGTGGCTGAACCCCAACCTCCCCGAGGAGATCGGGTACCTGAAGGTGGCGGGCATCCCGCTGGCCGGGAGCCGGGTGACCATCGAGGTGGGCGAGGGCGTGCCCGGCGGCGTGGCGGTGACCGGGCTGCCCGACTCCATCGAGCTGATCCGCCAGCCCCGGCGGCCGTCGACCGCCGTCTAATCCGGGCCCGACCGGGCGCGGGACCCGTGTCCCGGGGACCCGGGGTCGGGGTCGGGGGAGTTGCCCGAGCGATCCCGGCGGTGCAGAATCCCGGGGATGACCGATGACCAGCACGACGCCGCGCTCTCGGGCGACCAGGTACGGGAAGCGGCCCGCTACATCGCGGGCATGCAGAAGTGGGCCCGCGAGGCCTACCTGAGCACCAAGCACGTCGAGGACATCGAGGACATCTGGCTCCGCTACTTCGAGGCCGAGCACCACCTGCACTGGATCGTGCCGCCGTCAGCGGAGCCCGAGGGGGACTGACCCGAGCGACCGTCCCCGACCCGACCCGACCCGACCCGGCCCGGCCCGGGTCGACGTCGTCCCGGACGCCGGACCGTCGTAGGGGCCCGGGTCCCCAGGGTGCGCACCGTCGGCGACGTCCGCACCGTCGGTGTCGGTGTCGCCGTACCGCGGACCGCAGCCGGGGAGGACCGGTGACGCCGGCCCCGGTCAGCTGATGGAGCCGGGTGCCGGGACGGGTGCCGGGACCGGGTCCGCGACCAGCACCGGGACCGGGACCGGGACCGGGTCCGCTCCGGACTGGCGACGGGTCCGCCGCCACAGGGTCCGCACCAGGGCTGTCGCCACCACCGTGGCGGCGACCAGGGGCACGGGTCCCAGTTCGAAGGCGAAGCGCTCGTTCTCCCCGAGCTCCAACATCGACGTCACCACGAAGGCGTAGGCCAGGGTGAACCACAGGACGCCCAGCGTGGCGGCCATCGGTGCGTCGGACCGGCGCCGCCGCCAGGCCAGCACGGGTGCACCGACCAGGGCCAGGGCGGTGATCAGGGCCTGCTGGGCCGAGAGCCACGTGTCGGGGGGCGCCTGGTGGCTGAACAGGGTGAGGATGGTCACGTCGGGGTCGACGTGGGGCTGCCAGGCCACGGCGGCGTCGTAGCCGCGGACGTACCCACCCAGGTGCCGCCAGTTCGGGTCGATGACGAAGTACTGGTCCGGGGGGGTGAACCACGTCCGCACGGCCAGCCCGACGTCCCTGGCGTAGGCCTGCGGGTGGGCCCGGATGTAGGCCAGGTCGTCGTGGAGGTACTGCGACGAGACGGCGATGTAGAGCGGATTGTTGAAGTTCGTGGCGCCGTCGGCCTTGGTCAGGTCACCGAGCACGGGGACGGTGGACGGCCGGGCCCGGACGAACCGGGGGACGTAGGCACCCGGGGCCCCGAAGGCCGGCACCGAGGCCAGCGGGGTGATCCGGCCCTGGCGCTCGAGCGCGGCGATCTGGTCCGGGGGGACCTCGAAGAGGACCATGCGGGCCAGGTTCATCCCCAGCCAGCTGCTGGTGGTCGAGGTGCCGAAGAGCGCGGCGTCCTTCACCGTCCAGACGGCCACGGCCAGCAGCGGCACCAGCGCCACGGCCACCACGGTCCGCCAGTGGCGTCGGGCGCCGACCACGCAGACGGCGCACACCACGACGAGCCACTCCACCTGGTAGGTGGAATTGAGGAGGACGAGGGTCGATGCCGCGGCGAAGAAGCCGAGCCCCCAACCCCAGCGGTCCGTCCGCAGGAAGCGGACCAGGCACAGGGCGGCGACCACGCCGCAGGCCGCCGACGGGTAGGCGTAGGACAGCCAGTTCTCGTAGAGGAGGTAGGAGGGCGACGCCACCACGCCGACCACGGTGACGACCAGCGCGGCCACCACCGGGACCCGGAGCTCCACCAGCAGCAGGTAGGTGGCGACGGCGATGAGCAGTCCGAGGGCCAGGGCCACCACGACCTCGACGGGCCGCTGGAGGCCGGTCGGGAGGTGGAGCACGAGCCCCACAGCGACGTTGTACAGCGGTGGCTGGCTGTTCAGGTGCCACACGCTGTCGACCAGGTGGTCCTTCAGCTGGACGACGTCGAGGAGCTGCCACTGGTCCGAGGGGAACCGACCATCGAGGGCCGAGGCGTCGAGGCGCACCCCGGCCAGCCAGGCGGCGACCCGGGAGACGACGAAGGCGGCGGTGACGATGAGCAACGGCCACCGCCCGGGCCAGCGCCCCGGGAACCGGCCCGGGAACCGGTCCGGTCCGTCCCCCGGGTCCGACCCGACCACCGGAGCTGGCCCGGCGGTGACGTCGGCGACCGGGGCGGCTGGGGCGGCTGGGTCGGTGGGTGCGACGGCCACCCGTCCACTGTAGTGACCGGGTGGTACCCGACCCGGACAGTAGGATCTGGCCGGCGGTGGCGGGCGCCCGCGTGGGGTGCCCGGTCCCCGCGTCGTCGGGCGGTCTCCTGGAGGGCGTGTTGGGGGAACAATCGATCCGTGCCACCCCGGCGCAGGCCATGTCGTCCCGGATCGGGCCGACCCTGTCGTACGTGTCGGCCCTCGACGGCATCCGCGCCGTCTCCATCGCCGGCATCATGCTCAACCACGGCGGGATCAGCTGGGCCGGCGGCGGCGTCATCTCGGTCAACGTCTTCTTCGTGCTCTCGGGGTTCCTCATCTCGACGCTGCTGGTCAAGGAGTGGTCGGCCTCCTCCACGGTGAGCCTCCGGCGCTTCTGGGCCCGCCGGGCCCGCAGGCTCCTCCCGGCGCTCCTCGTCCTTCTGGTGGGGATCGCCCTCTACGCCTGGCTGCTGGTCCCGGCCTCGGCGCGGTCGGCCATCCGGCTCGACGGCCTGGCCACCCTGTTCTACGTGGGGAACTGGCACCAGATCCTCACGAAGCAGAGCTATTTCGCCCTCGGGGCCCAACCCTCGCCCCTGCTCCACACCTGGACCCTGGCCATCGAGGAGCAGTTCTACGTGATCTGGCCACTGGTGGTGCTGGGCATCCTCAAGCTGTGGCGGTCGATCCGGGTCCTGCTGGTCGTGACGATCCTCGGCGCCCTGGCCTCCGCCCTCGAGATGGCCGTGCTCTACCACCCCGGCATGGACCCGAGCCGCCTCTACTACGGGACGGACACCCGGGCCCAGGACCTCCTGGTCGGTGCGGCCCTGGCCTTCATCCTCTTCGGCCGCCCCCGGGCGCAGACGCCCGGGGGCCGGCGGGCCATGTCGGTGGTGGCCACGGTGGGCGCCCTGGGGTTCGCCGTGGAGTTCGCCCGGCTGGGCTCGGCCTCGGCGTTCGCCTTCCGGGGCGGCTTTCTGCTGGCCGACCTGCTGGTGGCCCTGGTCATCCTGGGGGTGTACCAGGCCCCGACCGGGCTGCCGGCGCGGATCCTGGGCGTCCGGCCCGTGGCCTATATCGGGAAGATCTCCTACGGGCTGTACCTGTGGCACTGGCCCGTCTTCCTCTGGCTGGACCACGCCCGGACGGGCCTGGGGGGGACGCCGCTGTTCGCCCTGCGCTGTGCCGTGAGCGTGGTGATCGCCTCCCTCTCGTACCACCTGGTCGAGCAGCCCATCCGCCGGGGTGCCGTCCGGTCGTGGCGCTCGTGGGTGCTGGCCCCGGTGGCCGCCGGGGCCACGGCCGTCGCCCTGCTGGTGGCCACGGCGGCCCCGGCCACGGCCAGCGTGCCGTTGGGGAGCGGTCCGGTGCCCGCGGCGCCGATCGCGTCCTCGACCCCGGGCACGGTCCACGTCCTCATCGAGGGGGACTCGCTGGCCCTCACGGTGTTCTTCGGGATGCTGCAGGGCGAGGGGAACTACGACGTGGCCATGGACCTCGGCGCCCACGTGGGGTGCGGGATCGCCGTCACCACCCCCCTCGAGGTCCGGGGCGTGGTGGGCGTCCCCTTCACCAACTGCCCCGAGTGGCCGGGGTGGTACGCCGCATCGGTGCAGCGGTACCACCCCCAGGTGGTGGCCCTCATCCTGGGCCACTGGGAGACGGTGAACCGGATGTTCGACGGACGGTGGCAGCACCTGGGGGATCCCCAGTTCGACGCCTACGAGACGGCCCAGCTGCAGCGGGCCATCACCATCCTGAGCGCGGGCGGGGCCCGGGTGGCCCTCATGACCTCGCCGTACTTCGACACCGGCGAGCAGCCCGACGGGGCCCCCTGGCCGGAGGACGACCCGGCCCGGGTGCAGGAGTACAACGCCATCGTCGAGGCGGCGGCCCGCCGCGACCCGTCCGTGGTGTCGGTGGTCCCCCTCAACACCTACCTCGACCCCGACGGCCACTTCACCTGGACGATCGACGGCCAGGTGGTCCGCCAGCCCGACGGGATCCACATCACCGGTCCCGGCGGGACCTACCTGGCCCCGCTGCTCCTGCCGGCGCTCCACGCCCTGGGCCAGGGGCGCAGTGTCGTCGGACGGCCGTCCGCCCCCACCCCCGCCGTGTCCGGGGTCCCCGGTGGCTGACCACACGGTGGAGGAGATGCTGACCCCGCCGACCGAACGGGCCGGGGACCCGCCACAGGGCGAGCCCCGCCTCCGGTACTCCCCGGCCCTCGACGGTATCCGGGCGGTGGCCGTGTCGGCCGTCCTCCTCGAGCACGGGGGAATGGGGTGGTCGGCCGGCGGGTTCATCGGGGTCAGCGCCTTCTTCGTGCTGAGCGGGTTCCTCATCACGACCCTGCTGGTCCAGGAGTGGGACACCTCGGGGACCATCGCCCTGCTCCGCTTCTGGGCCCGGCGGGCCCGACGGCTGCTACCGGCGCTCCTCCTCCTGATCGTCGGCGTGGCCCTCTACGCCTGGCTCTTCCTGCCCGAGGGGTCCCGGGCCGCCGTCCGCACCGACGGGCTGGCCGCCCTGGTCTACGGCTCCAACTGGCACGAGATCGTCACCGGACAGAACTACTTCGACGCCGCCGGGGTGCCGTCGCCACTGCTGCACACCTGGTCGCTGGCCATCGAGGGGCAGTTCTACCTGGTGTGGCCGTTGGTGGTCCTGGGCGTCCTCCGCTGGCGCCGGTCGGTGCGGACCCTGACGGTGGTGGCCGCGGCCCTGCTGGTGGCCTCGGCGGCGGAGATGGTGGTGGCCTTCCACATCGGCTGGAGCATCGACCGCCTGTACTACGGGACCGACACCCGGGCCCAGGACGTCCTGGTGGGCGCGGTGGTGGCCCTGCTCCTGCACGGGGTGGCCCCGGCCCGGACCGGCCGGGCCCGGTGGCTCCTCGACGGGCTGGCCGGCCTCGGAGGACTGGCCTTCGTCGCCGTCTGGGCGGCGATGGACCACTCGGCGTCGTTCCCCTTCCGCGGCGGGCTCCTGCTGGCCGACGTGGCCACGGCCCTGGTGGTGCTGGGGGTCACCCGGGTCCCCGACGGGGCCGCCGCCACGGTGCTCGGGGTGCGCCCTCTGGTCTACATCGGCTCCATCTCCTACGGGCTCTACCTCTGGCACTGGCCGGTCTTCCTCGTGCTGGACGGGGCCCGTACCGGCCTCGGCGGCTGGGAGCTCTTCGCCGTGCGGGTGGTCGTCTCGGTGGTCATCGCCGCGCTCTCCTCCCACTTCGTCGAGGTGCCGGTCCGTCAGGGGGCCCTCCGGCGGTGGCGCCTCGGCCGCCGTGAGGGGGGGACGTCGGACCGTCGCCCGCTGTCGGTCTGGCTCATCTCGGCCGTGGCCGTGGCCGTGGCCGTCGGGGCGCTGCTGGTGGCCACCGCCGTCCCGGCCTCGAGTGCCGACTCCCTGCCCCCGTTGACCTGGGGGTACAACGGTCCCATCCCGGCGTCGTCCACCCTCACCCGGGTGGTCCTGGTCGGGGACTCGGTGTCCCTCACCACGGACCTCAGCATGTACCGCCAGGCCCCGGCGTACGGGGTGGTCCTGCGCGAGGGATCGACCATCGGGTGCGGGGTGGCCACCGCCGTGCCGGTCGAGCAACGGGGGGTCATCGGCAATCTCTTCCCGGACTGCCCGCAGTGGCCCACGGTCTGGACCACGGCGGTCCACTCCTTCCACCCCAGCGTGGTGGGGATCGTGGTGGGTCGGTGGGAAACCATGAACCGTGTCTACGAGGGCCGGTGGCAGCACCTCGGCGACCCGGACTTCAACGCCTACGTCGAGGCCCAGCTGGAGAAGGGTGTCGACCTGCTGCTGGCCCTCCATGTGAAGGTGGCCCTGTTCACGTCGCCCTACTTCGACTCGGGCGAGCAGCCCGACGGTTCGCCGTGGCCCGAGGACGCCCCGTCCCGGGTGGACGAGTTCAACCGGATCGTGGCCGAGGTGGCCGCCCGGCACCCCGTGGTCGTCCGGGTCATACCGTTCGGCCGGTACCTCGACCCCCAGGGGCACTTCACCTTCACCGTGGGCGGGGTACCGGTGCGCCTGGCCGACGGGGTCCACACCACGTTGGGGAGCGGCGACTACCTGGCGCCGCTGATCCTCCCCACCCTGCGCGCCATGGGGACGCCGGGCTGACGTCCCGGGGCCCGGCGGTTCACCAGCCCCGCTCGACCCACTCCTCGAGGTGGGGGGCCTCGGCCCCGATGGTCGTCCCCTCGCCGTGGCCCGGCAGGACCAGCGTCTCGGGGGCGAACCCGTGGAAGAGTCGGCCGTCGATGGACCGGATGATGGTGTCGAAGTCGGCGTTCTCGAACGAGGTGTTGCCCGGACCGCCGGGGAAGAGGGTGTCGCCGGTGAAGAGCAGCGGGGTCCCCTCCACGGCGAAGCACATGGAGCCCGGGGTGTGCCCGGGGGTGGCGATGGTGCCGATCCGCAGATCGCCCACGGTGAGCACGGACTCGTCCTCCAGGAGCTGGTCGTAGGACGGGAGCATGGCTGCGTCGGCCCCGGTCACCGCCACGCTGTAGCCGGCGTCGCGGACGGCCTCCACGGCCTGGATGTGGTCCCAGTGCCCGTGGGTCTCGACGACCCGGCGGACCCCGAGGTCCCGGCACAGGTCGAGCAGCAGGTCGTGCTCGTTGGCCGCGTCGATGAGCAGTCCGTCACCGGTCCGACGGCAGCGCACGATGTAGACGTTGTTGTCCATGGGTCCGACGACGACCCGGTGGACCTCGACGGCGGCGTCGCGGTAGTCGACGATGGTCTGGTGCATGGGCGACCTGCTCCTCTCCCCCCGGCAGCGTACCGCCCGGGGCCCCGCCCGGGGACGGGGCACACGGTCGTGACAGCCTGACCGGCCGGTCATCCGTTGGTCAGTCGGGCCAGCCTCTGGTAGACAACCCACGACGGAGTCCCCCCGGCCGGGGGGCATGTGAGGGGGCAGTGGGTACACGATGAACTTCGCCTTCAGTGACGAGCAGGAGGAGCTGCGGACGTCGGTCCGGCGCTTCCTCGAGACCAAGTCCCCGGAGACCGAGGTCCGGCGCCTGATGGCGACCACCGAGGGGTACGACCCCGCCGTCTGGGCCCAGATGGCCGACCAGCTGGGGCTGCAGTCGCTGGCCATCCCCGAGGAGTTCGGGGGTGCCGGCTTCTCGTTCGTGGAATTGATCGTGGTGCTCGAGGAGATGGGGGCCGCCCTGCTGTGCGCCCCGTTCTTCTCCACGGTGGCCCTCGGTGCGTCCGCCGTGCTCACCTCGGGTGACGACAAGGCCAAGGAGTACCTCCTGCCGGGGATGGCCTCGGGGGAGACCATCGCCACGCTGGCCCTGACCGAGGACTCGGGCCGCTGGGAGCCGGAGGCCGTGACCCTGTCGGCCACCGCCACCGGCGACGGCTGGGCCCTCAACGGCCACAAGAACTACGTGATCGACGGGCACATCGCCGATCTCGTCCTGGTGGTGGGGCGGACCCCGGCCGGGGTCAGCCTCTTCGGTGTGAAGGGCGAGTCCGACGGGCTGGCCCGCACGCCGCTGGCCACCCTGGACCAGACCCGCAAGCAGGCCCGGCTGGAATTCACCGACACCCCGGCCTGGCTGATCGGCACCGACGGGGGAGCGTCGCCGGGCCTGGCCAAGACGCTGGACCTGGCCGCCGTGGCCCTGGCCGCCGAGCAGGTGGGCGGGGCCCAGCGCTGCCTCGACAGCTCGGTCGAGTACGCCAAGACCCGGATCCAGTTCGGTCGGCCCATCGGCAGCTTCCAGGCCATCAAGCACAAGTGCGCCGACATGCTCCTCGAGGTGGAGTCGGCCAAGTCGGCGGCGTACTACGCCGGGTGGGCCGCCGCCGAGGATTCGGACGAGCTGCCGGTGGTGGCCAGCCTGGCCAAGTCCTACTGCTCGGAGGCGTATTTCCACGCGGCCGCCGAGACCATCCAGATCCACGGGGGCATCGGGTTCACCTGGGAGCACCCGGCTCACCTGTACTTCAAACGGGCCAAGTCCTCCGAGCTCCTCCTGGGTGACCCGTCGTACCACCGGGAGCTCCTGGCCCAGCGCATCGGCATCTGACGGCCGGCCCGGCCGTGCGGCCGTGCGGTTGACCGACCGGTCCCCCGCCATGGCGTAGCGTTCCCCCCATGAACACCGCCCACCAGAGACTGAGCTGGACCCTCCTGCTGCTCCTGGCCGTCGTCGGGGCCGCCGCGGCCCTGCTGGCCGTCACCGAGGCCCCGGCCCAGCCGCAGGCCAATCTGGTCGCCGCGGCGACCAACACGGTGAAGGCCACCAGCTATACCGAGGACTACACCCAGGTCATCGTGCAGAACGGCACCACCACCCAGTCCACCTTCCACCTGGTCTACCAGGCACCCGACCGGGCCGCCGGGTACGAGCAGTCCAACGGGCAGCGCTCCTACCTGGTGGTCATCGGGACGACCTGGTACCGGGGAATTCCGGTGGCCCAGAACGCGCCCTTCCGTACCGTCCGCTTCTACCGGGCGACCACGGTGGACTGGGCCACGCAGGACTACGTCCAGACCAACGTGGGGTTCGTGGTGGACGCGCCGCCCGCCAACAAGAAGATCGTGAAGAAGGGCTCCGCGTACACCTTTCCGGCCCTCACCCAGTCGGGAGGGATCGCCACCTTGACCTACTGGGTCGACGGTCCCTACGTGTCGCAATTCCGGGCGCTGCTGGCGGGCGAGTCCGTGTACCTCGGGATCTCCCGGGTCAACTCCTCGCCCCCGGTGACCATCCCGTCCCTGCGTGACCTCGTGCCCGCACCGACGAGCTCCCAGCCGTCGTCCTGACGGCGCGCCGGTCGCACCGTCAGAGGTCCGGGACGGGGATGGGCCCGGGCCGGGCGGCCCGCTCCAGCGCCTCGTCGATGGCCCGCCGCAGCGTGGCGGCGTGGTCCGCGGGGTCCTCGGCTTCGGTGAGATAGCGGACCACGACGAAGTGGCGGGCGCCACTGGCGGCCAGTCGATCCACCGACGACGGGTCGACCCCTCCGGTGACCCACACGGGGAACGGCGACCGGGCCACCGCGGTGCGCACGTAGGACAGCCCGGTACCCGGGCGGCCGGGCTTGGTGGGGGTGGGGACGACGGGCCCGGCGGAGAGGTAGTCGACGGGGGACCCGGCGGCCGCGTCGAGCTCCCGGCCGGTGTGGGTGGAGAGCCCGACCAGCAGGTCGGGGCCGACCATGGTCCGGGTGTCCTCGGGGGAAGTGTCCTGCTGGCCGATGTGGACACCGTCGGCGCCGAGGGCCACGGCCAGGTCCGGTCGGTCGTTCACGATGAACGGCACGCCGTGCTGGGCACAGACGGACCGGGCCACCTCCCCCCGCCGGAGGAGCTTGGCGTCGGGAAGCGACTTGTCGCGGAGCTGGACGATGTCCACGCCGCCGCCGATGCAGGCGTGGAGGAACGCCTCGAGGTCGGGACGGTCGGGCGTGCAGAGGTACAGGTGGCGGGCGGCCAGGGACCAGCGGTGGGCCGGCGCACCGGTCGCCGCGTCGGAGGTCAACTGGGGCCGGCGGCTGCGGCCTTCGCTGCGGCCTTCATCTGCTGCTTGGTCTGGCGGACCTTGCCCAGCGCCTCGGGCGAATCGATGTCGGCCACCGACAGGAAGGTGCCGGGCTCACCGAACGGGGCGGACACCTCGACCCAGCCCCGGGGCCGCACCCCGAGCTGCTTCCCGAGCAGGGCGATGAAGATGCGGGCCTTCTGCTCGCCGAAGCCGGGCAGGGCGGTCACGTGGGCCAGGAGCTCGTCGCCCGTCCGGGCCGAATTCCACACAGCGGCGGCGTCGCCGCCGTAGGAGTCCACGACCACCCGGCACACCTGCTGGACGCGGCCGGCCATCGAGCCGGGGAACCGGTGGAGGGCCGGCTTCTCACTGAAGACGGCGGACAGCTCGGCGGGGTCCATGGCGGCGATGGCCCCGGCGTCGAGCGTCCCCCCGAGGCGGTCCCGGAGGTCGGACGGGGACTTGAAGGCCCGCTCCAGGGGGATCTGCTGGTCGAGGATCATGCCGATCAACAGTGCGAGCGGGTCGGTGCTCAGGAGCTCGTCGGCGGCTTCATCGCCGCTCAGATACAGGGACATAGGGGCAGCGTATGCGAGTTCGTGTCACCGTTCGACTTCGTCGGCGGCCCGTGCCACGAGCGAGGCGGCCCACCTCACGGTGTCCCGAGCCTTCCGGGGGGCCACCACGATCACGCCGTAGTGGGCCTCATCCTTCACGTCGAGGAGGCGGGCGAGCGACGAGGAGAGCTTGGCCCCGTCAGGCACGGCTGTCCTGAGGAGATCGGCCGCCTTGCGATGGTCGTCACCTCGGTGGCGGCTACGCAAGCGGACGCAACAGATGGCATCGGAGGCGGCGATACCGGCGAGTACGGCGAGCCCTGCGGCAACATTGAGGAACTCGTCTCGAGATTGTTCATCGAGGACCACCGAGGCGACTTCAAGATAGGCTCGAGCCGTCGCCAGGCGAGCACGAGCCTCCTGCTTGCCGCACGGCGTTGTTCGCAAGGTGTTGGCCACGCCGGCTACACCGTCCGATCCGCACGCGCTGAGTCGGTGGCGATCCAAGAGCCCACAAGGTCGATCGCATCTCGCTCGATGTCGGCGAACAGGGCAGTGTTCCGTGACCGGTCCATCCATTCGGCAAAGGAGAGATCCACAACCTGAAGTGGATTACCGCTCCAAAGAAGCACGTGGGCACGCAGCTTGTCGATGTGCTGAGGCCACCGTGCGGCCTCAACAGGGGAGGCAGCCGTCGGAGCGGTCAGGACGGCGGCCACGGCGTCGATCACGTTCTTCGTTCGCCGTGGTCCAGCTTCACCGGGGAACGGTGGGTGCACCAGCAGCACGTCCACGTCGCTGTCGACGTCGCCGTCACCACGGGCCGCCGAACCGAAGGCACAGGCGTACAGGGGCTTCGGCTTCCAGCCGCTCAGCTCCTTGCGCATGCGACGCCAGAGCTCGATCCGGAGATCAGCCATGGTGGTGGCGATGGGCGCAGCAACGTGCTCACGATTGAGCTCGTGGACCCG
>Ga0302154_10000082_pt1 | contig 86970 bp, 73 predicted proteins | sample I_Bog_N2_3_FD_193507 | JGI IMG/M metagenome (GOLD analysis project Ga0302154, IMG submission 193507) | Peat permafrost microbial communities from Stordalen Mire near Abisko, Sweden - I_Bog_N2_3 | ecosystem: Environmental > Terrestrial > Soil > Wetlands > Peat | place: Sweden: Abisko, Stordalen... | reverse complement strand
CGCGGCACCGCGTTCGTGCTGGTGACGCACGACGGCCGCATCGCCGCGCGCTGCCAGCGCCAGCTGCGGCTGGAGCGCGGCGTGCTGGTGCCACCCCTGGCGGCCGAGGACGCGTAGGCGCGCGCGCGGCGCATGACCACCGGCTCCGCCCCGCTGCAGTGGATCGACACCCACTGCCACCTCGATGCCCGCGAGTTCGATGCGGATCGTCCTGCCGTGGTCGAGCGTGCCAACGCGGCGGGCGTCACGCTGCAGGTGATCCCGGCCGTGGGCGTCTTCAACTTCGACAGCGTGCGCGCGCTGGCGCACGAGCACGGCCAGGCCTACGCGCTGGGCATCCACCCGCTGTGCGTGGGCGCTGCCGCCGCCGACGACCTCGACAGGCTGGAGCAGGCGCTGCGCGACCACCGCGACGACCCGCGCCTGGTGGCCGTCGGCGAGATCGGCGTCGACCTGTTCGTGCCCGGGCTCGCGGCCATCCGCCCGCGCCAGGAACACTTCTACCGCGAGCAGCTGAAGATCGCGCGCCGCGCCGGCCTGCCGGTGCTCGTGCACGTGCGGCGCTCGTCCGACGCGGTGCTGGCCGGCCTGCGCCGCATCGAGGTGCCCGGCGGCATCGCGCACGCGTTCAACGGCAGCGACCAGCAGGCCGCGCACTTCGTGGAACGCGGCTTCCGGCTGGGCTTCGGCGGCGCGGTCACCTTCGAGTCGGCCCTGCAGATCCGCCGCATCGCCGCTGCGGTGCCGGAATCGGCCCTGGTGCTGGAGACAGACTCGCCGGACATCCCGCCGCACTGGCTCTATCGAACGGCCGCCGAGCGCGAGGCGCAGTCGCCCGCGCTGGCGCAGGCGCGCAACGAGCCGGCCGAGGTGGCGCGCATCGCGCAGAGCCTGGCGGCGTTGCGCGGCTTGTCGCTCGCGGACCTGGCGGCGCTCACGCGGGCCAACGCGCTGGCGGTGATGCCCGGGCTGGCGGGGCTGCTGTCGTTGCCATGAACCTCGACACGCTGCGCATGGGGAAAAGCCGAGGCGCGCTGCTCGACGGTGACACTACACTCGGCCGTCGCAGGAAATCCGTTTTCACAGGGAGTGTCGCCATGTTCCATCTCATCTGGATGTTCATCGTCGGTATCGTCGTCGGCGCGATTGCCCGATTCCTCATGCCGGGCGCCGAGCACATGGGCCTCCTGATGACGGGTCTCGTGGGCATCGCCGGCTCGTTCATCGGCGGCTTCATCGCGCGCCTGTTCAGCAAGCCGGCCGACGGCGCGATCGTGCATCCCGCGGGCATCCTCCTCTCGGTGATCGGCGCTCTCATCCTGCTGTACGTGATCCAGCGCACCGGCATCTGACCATCGATCAGAATGCAGGGCCATGGTCTATGTCTTCATCAAGAAACATCCACTCGTCGCGCACTTCTTCGAAGGCCTGGAGCTCGAGGGCGGCATCCGGGTCATCAGCTATCCCTTCGCCAGGCACGGCCGGCTGAACAGCCTGCTGCGCAGCGTCGAGGCCTACCTGCTCTGGTGGCTGCCGCGCTCCTGGTGCTATGACGAGGCCTGGCTGGCGCAACTCCGGAGCATCCAGCCGGACGACGCGGTGCTGTACTTCTCGATGGAGAACCGCAAGACGCTGCAGATCATCCGGAAGTTCGTTCGCGCCCGCAAGCAGAGCGCCTGGCTCTGGGACCCGATCCGCAGCTACCGCAAGAGCCCGCTCAGCCGCTGGGTCTACAAGCTGTGGCTGAACCATTCCGGGCTCAAGGCCTACACCTTCGATCCGCGCGACGCCAGGGAGTTCGGCATCGAGCTGACCGAGCAGGTCTTCCGCCATGACCCGCTGCCGGCGGACGCCGCCACGCCCAAGGACCTCGACCTCTACTTCATCGGCACCGACAAGGGCCGCCTGCCCGAACTGGTTCGATGGAAGGACCGGTTCGAGCAACAAGGCCTGCGCACGCACTTCCACATCGTCGCCGACAGGCGCACGACCTACGGCCCGCAGGACCGGGCGCTGGTGACGGATGCGTGCATACCGTACGCGAGCAACCTCGAGTTGGTGCGGCGGTCCAGATGCCTGCTGGAACTGCTGCAGGGCACGCAGAGCGGCCCGACGATGCGCAGCGTCGAGGCCCTTTTCTTCGACTGCAAGCTGATCACGAACAACGCCGCCATCGTCGATTGCGAGTTCTACGACCCGAGCCGCATCTTCGTGATCGGCCGCGACCGGCTCGAGGATCTGCAAGCCTTTCTTCGGTCGCCTGCCAAGATCGCCTGCAGGGAACTCCTGTGCAAGCACGAGATCCGCTCCTGGATCCGCAAGTTCGAGTGATTCCAGACGCCGGTCGGGGCGGGCGTTCAGTTCCAATTGGCCGTTTGGGGGCCAAAAGCAAGGGTTTTCGCTTGATCGACGCCCTTGATCGGCGGGCCGGCCGGCCGAAAAAGAAGGGACGAAACTCCAGAAACCGCCGACATGTCGACCCTGTCCAACCAAGACACCACGTTCCGGAGCGCCAATCCGCACGCGCTGGCCGCCATCCTGGAGGCGAGCGAGACCAAGCGGATCATCGCGGCCACCGACATCTTCGACATCTCCGGCATCAAGCTGTGGGCCAGCAACCAGCCGGTGTCGGCCGCGTTGCAGCGAAAACTGCTCGATCGCCAGCTGCGCCAGCCGCTGGAGAGCTGCCTCGTGGCCCAGGACGGCGTCACCTCGATCACGCTGCTCGACTCGCTCAACGAGCTGCTGCAGAGCGACACCCCGCTCGCGCCCGTGCTGCGCCCGCATGGCGCGCGCCTCGCGCGCGAGGCCGCCTACCTGCCGCTGCATCCGGTGGTGCAACTGCTGCTGACGGCGGCCGAGACCTCGCGCCCGCAGGCCTACGACCACGCGATCGCCGCGATGGCGCTCAACGGCGCGCTGATGGCGGCCAGCGGAGGCGACGTCGCGTCGATCCGCCTGGCCATGTTGTGCGGCCTCGCGCACGACCTCGGCGAGATGTACATCGCCTCGGCGCACGGCGAGGCCGACGCGGACCGCGCGCTCGACTTCGTCAGCTACCAGCAACTGGTGGTGCACCCGCACGTGGGCTCGCTGCTGATCTCGCAGCTCACCAACTACCCGGCCTCGCTCGCGCGCGCCGTGGCCGAACACCATGAACGGCTCGACGGCTCGGGCTACCCGCACGCCATCGAGGCCGACCGCTTCTCGCCGCTGGGCCGCCTGCTGGCGGTGACCGAGGCCACGCTGAGCGCCGTGCGCAGCCCCTACGACACGCTGTTGCGCGCGAGCGTCGCGCTGCGCGCCGTGCCCGGCGAGTTCGACCAGCACTGGATGGGCCGCGTCGCGCAGGCCGCCAGCGCCCTGCCGCCGCAGAAGTCGGTGATGGAGCCGGCCGACGTCCATGCGCGCCTCGTGGCGCTGGACAACGTGCTGAGTGCCGCCGAGACCAACATCGCGGCCGTTGCCGGCCGTTCTAAGTTGCTGGCGATGAAGAAGGCGCTGGAGCTGGCGCGCGTGCTCATCTCGCGCCTGCGCACGGGCTGGAACGAGAGCGGCCTGTGGAGCAATCTCGACACGATGGCCGCTGCCGACGCCGCGGAAGTGGAGGCGCTCGAGGACGAGCTGTACTTCCGCCTGCGCGGCGTGCAGCGTGCCACGCTGCTGGCCGCGGGCAAGCTGCCGCCGGAAGAGGCGGCGGTGCTCGACGAGGTCTGCGACTCGCTCGCGATGGGCTGAGCGCCTGCTCGGGCCATCCGGGAGGATGGGCCCGCCGGCGGTCTTCACAAACCTTCACTCGCTCGAGTGAAGTCAAAGTCCGGGGTCCCGCGGAACTCGCGCTGTCGAGTTCGATCAACCCGGTTCCCCATGCCGGCAGCGCCCGGCGCGGCAACCCGACGGCGGTCAAGTCAGCGGCGGTACAGGCATGTGCCGTCAACGGACGTGCTCGGCCGTGCGTTGGACAGGCTGCGCTTGTGTCGTGATCGAGAAATTCGTTGAACAGGTCGGGAGCGAAGAAGTAGCGGTGCCGAATCCTGTCCGGAACGGTTCCAGACTAGGCGCGCCCGCGACACGATGCTGGTGGCCTCGGGAGCGGGCGCAACGACGGATGGGGCCGTTCTGGGCAGGATTCTTCAACGAATTTCCCGATCACGACACTAGACAACAACCATGAGTCAAACCACCGGACGTCCGTCGAAGGCCACCGGCCGCCTGCACCGCGGCATGGCGGCGCTCGCCGTGGCGCTCGCCGTGGCGCTCGCCGGCGTGCTCGTGCTGGCCATGGAGCCCGCACGGGCCATCGTCGACGTCAGCGCCGTCACGCTCGTGGATCCTGACGCCAACCTGCTGGCGCCCGTCGCGGCCTCCGCCCCGGCGCGCGGATCTGCCGGCGCCGCCTCCGACGCGCTGCTGGCCACCTCGATGGGGAGCGCCCGCACCAGCTCGGGCGCGATGCCCGAGCGGGGCAGCGTGGCCTCCGCGAAGCGCCGCCACGTCAACGTCGGCGGGCTCGACCGCAGCTACCTCGTGCAGCCCGCGAGGGGCGCGCGGGGTGCGGGCCGCCTGCCGGTGGTGGTGCTCCTGCACGGCGGCGGACAGTCTGCCGAGGACATCTGGCGCGAGACCAGCCTGCCCACGCTGGGCGCGCGCGAGGGCTTTCTCGTCGTGGCGCCCGAGGCGCTGGATCGCCACTGGAACGACGTGCGCGGCACGTCCATCTCGGGAAGCCCCGCTTCGCCCGTCGACGACGTGCGCTTCCTCAAGGCCGTCATCGCCGAGGTCATCGCGCAGGATCACGGCGATCCGTCGGCGGTCTTCATGGTGGGCTCGGCGCACGGCGGCTTCATGACCATGCGCTTCGCCTGCGACGCCGGCGAGACGCTGCGCGCGGCGGCCAGCCTGATCTCGACGATGCCCGAGGCGCTCGCGCGCAACTGCAAGTCGCCGCGGCCCCTGCCGTGGCTCGCCGTCAACGGCACCGAGGATCCGGCCGTGCCGTTCCGCGGCCAGGTGGACGGCACGGTGCGCCGCGGCGAGATCCAGGCCGGACTGCGCTCGGCCGACGACACCTTCCGCTTCTGGGCCGACCGCGCCGGCTGCGCCGCGCCCACCGCGCGCGAAGCCATCACGGAGCAGGGTGCCGACGAGCGCCACCGCTGGGCCGAGCGCATCGTGCGTTCCAACTGCGTCAGCGGCCAGGTGTCGCAACAGGTGGTGCTGCACGGCAGCGGCCACGTGATCCCCGGGCCGGCCACCGACAATCGACTGTCCGAGCGCGCGATGGGCCCGGCCGCGCCCGAGATCGACGGCGGCACGCTCGTGTGGATGCACTTCAAGGCCACGCTGCTGAAGTAGGCCCGCCGATTGCCTGTGCCGCTGACATCATCTGCTGTCGCGCTGCCACTTCTTTTCCCTTTCCGAGGTATTCCCATGAACAAGATCCACGCCGCCTTTGCCGTCACTCTCGTCGCCTTGTCCGCCGGCGCCTTCGCGCAAGGGGACCAGTCCGACGCCGCGCGCCAGCAGCGCATGGACGATGCCTATGCCAATTCCCATGGCACCCACGTCGCCTCCAGCGGCTTGCGCGAGGACACCCGCGAGGCCGGCCACTCCATCCACAACGGCGTGCGCGCCACCGGTCACGCCGTGCACGGTGCCGTGCGCGCCACGGGCCATGCCGTCCACACCGGCCTGCGGGCCACGGGCCACGCGATCCACCAGGGCGTGCGGGCCACGGGCCACGCCATCCACGAGGGCGTCGACAAGGTGACCGGCAAGTAAGCAGCCTTGCTCGAAGGCCTCGCCCCCGTCATCGCCCCCGATGCCCGCCTGGTCGTCCTGGGCAGCTTTCCCGGCGTCGCGTCGCTCGCGGCGCAGCAGTACTACGGCCACCCGCGCAACAACCTGTGGCGGCTGCTGTCCGCGCTGTGGGGCGAGGATCTCGTCGCGCTCGCCTATCCCGAGCGCCTCGCCGCGCTGCGGCGGCACGGCCTGGGCCTGTGGGACGTCTATCGCGGCTGCGAGCGCGAGGGCAGCCTCGACAGCGCCATCCGCGCGCCGGTGCCCAACGACCTCGCGCTGCTGAAGCGCCTCGCCCCGGGCCTGCGGGCCGTGGCCCACAACGGCGCCGAATCGGCACGCTCGCGCCGCCTCACCGAGGCGCTGGGCGTGGACGTGCACGCGCTGCCGTCCACCAGCCCGGCAAACGCGGCATGGACCTTCGAGCGCAAGCTCGCGGCCTGGCGCGACGTGTTCTCGCGCTACGATCTGGGATGAAAAGCAGAACGCAGCCGCTGGAACCCGCCACCATGTCCGAGCAGGACGGCGTGCGCTACCTGCACCTGGGCACGCCGTGGGTGCAGGGCGCGATGCGCGTGAGCAAGCCCCAGGCCATCGAGCTGGAGTACGTCCAGCGCATGATGGCCTGGATGCTGTGGCGTCCGCAGGACGAGGTCGACCAGGGCCACGCCGTGCAGCTGGGCCTGGGCGCGGCCTCGATCACGCGCTTCACGCACAAGGTGATGCGCATGCGCACCACGGCCGTCGAGCTCAACCCGACCGTCATCAGCGCCTGCCGGATGTGGTTCCAGCTGCCTGCCGACGACGCACGGCTGCAGGTGGTGGAGGCCGATGCCGACGCCTGGGTGCGGGAACCCGCGCACCTGCAGGCGGCCGACGTGCTCAGCGTCGATCTCTACGACCACGACGCCGCCGCGCCGGTGCTCGACAGCGACGCGTTCTACGCCGCCTGCCGCGGCGTGCTGGCGCACGGCGGCCTGATGGCCGTGAACCTGTTCGGCCGCGACACCAGCTTCGCCGCCAGCGCGGCGCGCATCGCATCGGCCTTCGGCCTCGACCAGGTCTGGAGCCTGCGTCCCACGCGCGAAGGCAACACCGTGGTCATCGCCGGCCGCGGCGTGGCCGTGCCCGATCGCGACACGCTGTCGGCCCGGGCGGATAACATCGAAGCGCGCTTCGGGTTGCCGGCGCGCAAATGGCTGCGCATGGTGCGGCCGCTTTCCGTCTGAGAGGCAGCATGGCCGAATCTCCCCCCGTCAAGTCCGCGCCCCCCGTGCGCGCACCCGCGAACGCGCCCGGCCGCCGCCACACGGCTCCCTCCGGACGCCTCGAGCTGCGCCAGCTGCTGAAGTGGATGCGCGACGACGGCATGCTCGCGCCGGAGGAGGCCGACAAGCTGGTGCGCCGCTTCGGCAACAGCGCGTCGGGCCTGCATCCGCTGCAGCGCCTGGGCGGCGCCAGCCTGGTGGACGTGCGCGACGGGCGCGTGCTCGACACCGACGCGCTGACCCGCTGGCTTGCCACGCGCTTCGACCTGCCTTACGCGCGCATCGACCCGCTGCGGGTGGACGTCGGCCGCGTCGCCGAGGTGATGTCGGTGGCCTATGCCGAATCGCGCCGCGCGCTGCCGATCAACGTGAACGCCACCGAGGTCACAGTCGCCACCTCCGAGCCCTTCGACATCGGCTGGGTGCCCGAGATCGAGGCCTTCGTGAAGCGACCGGTGCGCCTGCACCTCGCGCATCCCGACGACATCGCGCGCTACACGCCCGAGTTCTACTCGCTGGCCGCGTCGGTGCGCTTCGCCAACAAGACCACCGGCGCGGCGGTGGCCAACAGCTTCGAGCAGCTGGTGGAGCTGGGCAAGGTCAAGGACCAGCTCGACGCCAACGACCAGGGCGTCGTGCAGGTGGTGGACTGGCTGTGGCAGTACGCGTTCGAGCAGCGCGCCAGCGACATCCACCTGGAGCCGCGCCGCGACATGGCCGCCATCCGGCTGCGCATCGACGGCGTGCTGCACACGGCCCACCAGGTGCCCGCCGCCGTGATGAACGCGATGACCGCGCGCATCAAGCTGCTGGCACGCATGGACGTCATCGAGCGCCGCCGCCCGCAGGACGGTCGCATCAAGACCAAGCGCCCCGACGGCGCGGGCGGCATGCCCGGCGCCGAGGTCGAGATGCGGCTGTCCACGCTGCCCACCGCGTTCGGCGAGAAGGTGGTGATGCGGATATTCGATCCGGGCACCGTCGACAAGCCCTTCGACGCCCTCGGCTTCACCGCCGCCGAGGCCGAGCGCTGGACGGCGCTGATGGGCATGTCGCACGGCATCATCCTCGTCACCGGCCCCACGGGCTCGGGCAAGACGACCACGCTCTACTCGACGCTCAAGAAGCTCGCCACCGAGCAGGTGAACGTCTGCACGGTGGAAGACCCGATCGAGATGATCGAGCCCGCGTTCAACCAGACGCAGGTGCAGCAGTCGATCGACCTCACCTTCGCCACCGGCCTGCGCTCGCTGATGCGCCAGGATCCGGACATCATCATGGTGGGCGAGATCCGCGACCTGGAGACCGCCGAGATGGCGATCCAGGCCGCGCTCACCGGCCACCTCGTCTTCTCCACGCTGCACACCAACGACGCGCCGTCGGCCATCACCCGCATGGTCGACCTCGGCGTACCGCCGTACCTGATCTCGGCCACGGTGATCGGCGTGCTCGCGCAGCGCCTGGCACGCACGCTGTGCCCGTTGTGCAAGGCGCCCGACGATTCGGGCGACACCGGCAAGCTGCTCGAGGAACTGGCCCAGCCCTGGAAGCTGGGCGGCCGGCTGCGCCCGATGAAGGCCGTGGGCTGCGCGGCCTGTCGCAACACCGGCTACCGCGGCCGCGCGGCGCTCTACGAGCTGATGCCGTTGACCGAGCCGCTGAAGGACGCGATCCATCCGGCGCTCGACGTGGCCAGGCTGTCGCGCCAGGCGATGCTCGAAGGCATGCGACCGCTGCGGCTGGCCGGCCTGATGAAGGTGGCCGAGGGCCTCACGACGCTCGACGAGGTGCTGCGCTGCACGCCGCAATGGACGGGCAAATAGCGCCGCGATGAGCTTGGCCTGGCACAACCCGTACCCCACCGTGCGCAGCCCCGTGTTCGCGCGCAACGTGGTGTCCACCTCGCACCCGCTGGCCTCGCAGGCCGGCCTGCGCATGTTGCTGCAGGGCGGCAATGCGATCGACGCGGCGATCGCCGCGGCGGCCGCGCTGACCATCGTCGAGCCCGTGTCCAACGGCCTGGGCAGCGATCTCTTCGCGATCCTGTGGGACGGCGAGCGGCTGCAGGGACTCAACGCCTCGGGCGTGGCACCGGCAGCGTGGGATCCGGCGTACTTCGAGCGCCGCCACGGCGGCAGCATGCCCCTGCGCGGCTGGGACACCGTGACCACGCCGGGCGCCGTCGCCGGCTGGGTGGCGCTGTCGCGGCGCTGCGGCCGGCTGCCGTTCGCCGACCTGCTGGCGCCGGCCGTCGAGCTGGCCGAGCGCGGCCACGGCGTGGCCTGCATCGTGGCCGACAAGTGGGCGCGCCAGGTGCCCCTGCTCGCGTCGCAGCCCGGCTTCGCCGAGGCCTTCATGCCGCGCGGCCGCGCGCCGACGCCGGGCGAGCGCTTCGTGTTCGAGGCCGCGGGCCGCACGCTGCGCGCGATCGCCGAGTCGGGCGGCGAGAGCTTCTACCGCGGCGAGATCGCCGCGCGACTCGTGGCGCATGCCGCGGCCAACGGCGGCTCGATGGCCGCGAGCGACCTCGCGAACTACCGACCCGAGTGGGTGGAAACCATCTCGATGGCCTTCGCCGGCCACACCGTGCACCAGATCCCGCCCAACGGCCAGGGCATCGCCGCGTTGATGGCGCTGGGAATGCTCGAGCACCTCGATGTCACGCGTTTGCCCGTCGACAGCGTCGAGGCGCAGCACCTGCAGGTCGAGGCGATGAAGCTGGCCTTCGCCGACACCTACCGCTGGGTGGCCGACGCGCGCGCGATGACCGGCGTCACTGCGGCCGACCTGCTCTCGCACGCGTACCTGCGCGAACGCGCGCGCCTGATCGCGCCCGGGCGCGCGCAGGACTTCGCGCACGGCGAGCCGCCGTCGGGCGGCACCGTCTACCTCACGGCCGCCGACGAGGGCGGGCGCATGGTGAGCCTGATCCAGTCCAACTACATGGGCTTCGGCAGCGGCGTGGTGGTGCCGGGCACTGGCGTGAGCCTGCAGAACCGCGGGCAGGGCTTCACGCTGGACAAGACACATCCCAACGTGGTGGCCGGCGGCAAGAGGCCGTTCCACACCATCATCCCGGGCTTCCTCTGCGACGCCGACGGCCGGCCCCGGATGAGCTTCGGCGTGATGGGCGGCAACATGCAGCCGCAGGGCCACCTGCAGACGCTCGTGCGGCTGCTGCGCTACGGCCAGCAACCCCAGGCCGCCTGCGACGCGCCGCGCTGGAAGGTCGCCACGGGACGGTCGATCGACTTCGAGCACACGATGGCGCCTGCGCTGGTGGGCGGCCTGCGCGCGCTGGGCCACGAGTCGGAGGCCACGATCGACCCGTACATGGACTTCGGCTCGGGCCAGTTCATCTGGCGCCTGGGCGACGACGCGGCCGACGGCTACGTGGCCGCCAGCGATTCGCGCCGCGACGGGCAGGCCGTGGGTTTCTGAGAGCGGCCCGGGCCGCCGCCAAGGTCATGCCGCGCGTGCTAAAACCGGCCGCATCCCAACGACGTGCAGGAGACCTCCCGTGAGCCAGGCGATCCAGATCCATGAATTCGGCGGCCCCGAAGTCCTGCGGCTCGTCGACGTCGAGGTGGGCGATCCGGGGCCGGGCCAGGTGCGCGTGCGCCACCACGCCTGCGGCATCAACTTCATCGACGTCTACCAGCGCACCGGCCTGTACCAGAATCCGCTCCCGCTCATTCCGGGGGGCGAGGGCGCCGGCGTGGTGGAAGCGGTGGGCGAGGGCGTCACGCACCTGGGCGCGGGCGACCGCGTGGCCTACGCGGCGCCCAGGCCGGGTGGCTACTGCCAGGTGCGCGTGCTCGACGCGCTGCACGTGTGCAGGCTGCCCGACGAGATCGACTTCGAGACCGGCGCCGCGATGATGCTCAAGGGCCTCACGGTGAACTACCTGCTGCGGCGCACGCTGCCCGTGGAGGGCCTTGCGCCGGGCGACACGATCCTGTGGCACGCCGCGGCCGGCGGCGTCGGCCTGATCGCCTGCCAGTGGGCCAGGGCGCTCGGCTTCGAGCTGATCGGCACCGCGGGCTCCGACGAGAAGTGCGCGCTGGCCACGGCGTACGGCGCGGCGCACATGATCAACTACCGCAGCGAGAACTTCGTCGACCGCGTCCGGGAGCTCACCGGCGGCAAGGGCGTGAAGGTGGTCTACGACTCGGTGGGCAAGGACACCTTCGAGGGCTCGCTGTCGTGCCTGCGCCCGTTCGGCCTGCTGGCGATGTTCGGCAACTCGTCCGGCGCCGTGCCGCCGTTCTCCCTCAGCGTGCTGGCTGCCAAGGGCTCGCTGTACCTGACGCGACCCACGCTGTTCACGCACCTGTCCACGCGCGAGCGCACGCAGGCGATGGCCGACGAACTGTTCGAGGTGGTGCGCAGCGGCGCGGTGAAGATCCGCATCGACCAGCGCTATCCGCTCGCGCAGGCGGCGCAGGCGCACCGGGACCTCGAGGCGCGCACGACCACGGGGTGCAGCGTGCTGCTGCCCTAGGATTCGTGGCCCGACGCCTCGGAGTCGACGAGGATCATCTTGACGGCGTCGGTCGATTCCCCGAGCGTGCGAAAGCCCAGGCGCTCATAGAGTCGCGCCGCCGGATTCTGCTTGAGCACGCTCAGGCGCAGCCCCGCACCCGACTCGCGCGCGTCCGCGATGAGCGCGCGCAGCACGCGGGTGCCGAGGCCGCGGCCCTGGTGCGACGGGGCGACCTGGAACTGCTCGAGCGTCCAGTCGTCGCCGTCCCGCAGCACTTTCATCAGGCCCACCGGTGCGCCATCGACGACGAGAATGCCGGCCGCATCGAGCCTGTATTCGGCCCGCTGCCGCTGTTCCTCGTCGCTCAGCGCAATGCCCTGGCGCGCGAAGTGCGGCGCCATCGTCGCTTGCCTGAGCGACAGCAGGAAGGGCAGGTCGGCTTCGACGGCTGACCTCGTGGTCCACGTCGGCGCCGAGTCCATCAGATTGGCACCTGGAACTGCAGGCTGGTGGCGGTGACGCTGCTGGTGGTCAGGTGCTGCACGCGCAGCTCCATCGCGAAGTGCGGGGCGGGCTGCCATTGCAGGCCCACCGACACGAGTCCGTCGGTGATCGTCTGCGACGCCACCGTGCTGGTGTTGCCCGTGTCGAGCTTCGTGCGGCCGATGCCCAGGCCGCCCGTGAACTTGAACTTGTCGCCCAGGGGCAGCGCGCCCGTGCCCTGCACGCCGACGAAGTTGTCGAACGAGCGGTCGTTGGCGAAGAAGCCGCGGAACGGGTCGCCGTCGGCGATCGCGATGACGCGCGCGCCCAGACCGATGTCCGAGACGTAGCCGAAGGCCGCCGTGTAGACCCAGGTGTCGCGCGAGGTCTCGCCGCTGAGGCTGACGTCCTTGCCGCTGGCCTTGCCGATGCCCAGCTCGGGAACGAAGGTGCCGGCGAACGCGCTGCCCGCCGACAGGAAGATGACGGCCGCGGCAGCAGCCTTCATCAAGCGAAGTGGCTTGATCATGTGCATCCCTCCCCAGGGATCGATTGACGCAGATGGAGTGGCCTTGCCCGGTCATGCCAGGCTCAGGTCCGCGCGAAGGTTACCTCAGCGCAGGTTGCCCGTGTGGCCCAGCGAATAGCGCCCCGGCTGCGGCCACACGGTCAGGCCGTGCGGCTCCTGGCCCACGGCCACCTGCTGCACCGCTCCGGAGGTGGTGTCGAAGCGGTAGACGACGTCGTCGTAGCGGCCGGAGAGCCACAGGTACCTGCCGTCGGCCGTGACGTTGCCCATGTCGGGGCTGCCGCCGCCGGGAACCACCCAGTTGGCGACGATCTTGTCGGTGGCGAAGTCGAGCACAGTGACGCTGCCCGGGCCGTGGCGCGGACCGTGGATCCGGTGCGAGCCGCGGTTGGCGACGTAGAGCTTCCTGCCGTCGCGGCTCGGATAGAGGCCGTGCGCGGCGACGCCGGTGGTGATGAAGGCGATCTCCTTGAACGAGGCGGCGTCGACCACGTGCACGCCGTCGGCCTCCATGTCGGCCACGTACAGTTTCTTGCCGTCGGGGGAGAAACGGATGTCCTGCGGCATGCCCTTGCGCGAGGTGCAGACCTCCGTGGTGGGGCCACCCGCCGGCACGAACCTGTCCTTCAGGCGCGTGGACGGCATCGGCAGCACGAGGTAGCCGGACACCTTGCGCTCGACCAGGTCGATCCTGGCGATGGAGCCGTCGAACTCGCAGGTGAAGAACGCGGTCTTGCCGTCGATGGAGAAGTCGGCATGGTTGATGCCGCCGCACTTCGGGGCGTCGATCTGGTACTGCAGGGCCATCGTCTTCGGATCGCGGAAGTCGAGGCGGTGGCGCGCCTCGGCCACGACGATGGCCGACTTGCCGTCCGGCGTGAAGTACATGTTGTACGGGTCGTCCACCGGAATCGCGGTGCCGGTCTTGCCGGTGCGCGGGTCGATCGGCGTCAGGCTGCCGTTGTTGCTGCGCTCGGCATTGTTGGCGGCCCACAGCGTGCGCAGGTCGTAGCCCACCACCACGTGCTGCGGGCTCAGGCCCACCTTGAGGGTCTCGACCACCTTCATCTTCGCGGGATCGATGACGCTGACCGAGTTGCCGCGCAGGTTGGGCACGTACACGCGCACCAGGTCGTCCTTCAGCGCGGGGCTCAGATGTGCGGGGCCGTTGGTCTCGCTGTAGAGGTCGTTCGGGTCGACGACCGGCGGCATGCCGGGCAGGGTGGCGACGGGGCGGGCGGCGTCGGCGGCGTGGCCGGCCAGCGGCAGCATGGCGAGGGTCGCGAGCATCGCTGCGGCGCGGCGGAAGGTGGCGTTCATGGAGGCGTGGGCTCGTGTCGGGGACGTGGTTCGAGGCGCTGCTGCCGGGAACGTTCCCTGGTGCACGCGCCTCGTGTCGGTTTCCGATTCTCGCCGCTATTGCGGCACCGGCCTCGATCGCACGCCGGCGTCGTCGCCTCCTCAGTTCGTGGCGGCCCAGTTCTGGCGCATGCCGCGCAGGAAGCGCTCGATGCGCGCCACGGTATCGGGCTTGGGGTTGTCGACAAGCAGCAGCTTCATGCTGTCCCAGAAGACGGGGCAGCCGGTGGCGCGTTCGAGCAGTCGATCGAGGTCGGTGCACGGACCCAGCGGGCCGGTGGCGTCGGTGGGATGGAACCACGAAGGCGGCATCGCCCCGAAGACGAGCCACAGGCTGCCGTCGGCCGTCGTGCGGGCCTGCGGCTCGCCGGCCGGATCGAACCCGGGCAGCGTCAGCGCCTGCGTGAAGTCGGCGTTGTTGGGCACCTCGGCGCGGCGGTTGTGCGGCAGCATCTTCATCAGCTTGAGCAGGCGCTGTTCGCCGTCGAGCTTCTCGAGCAGCCCCTGGTGCAGCGAATGGTGCGGGTGGATGCTGCGCGCGCTGGGCGTAGCCAGCAGCGGCATCAGGGTGTCGACCAGCTGGCCGGCCTCGGGCAAGCCGCGCAGCAGCGCGAGCTGGTCGTGCGCCAGCGCCGTGCCCACGCGGCGCAGCAGCGCGGCGCGCAGGCGCGCGGAACGCGCGGGCGGGCACGGCGGCGTGGGCAGCAGGGTGGCGAACACGCGGAAGTGGTCGACGCGGCGCACCGAGTCGATCGACACCCGGCCGTGGGCCGACACGGCGATCTTGAGCGTGCCGTCGGGCAGGCGGGTCAACGACGTGACGGTGCCCAGCGTGCCCACCGTGTGCAGGTCGGTGGCGGTGAATTCGAGCGTGCCGAACTCGCGCTGGCGCACCACCACCAGCTCGCCCTTGCCGGCCACTGCCGCCTCCACCGATGCGCGCGACAGCGCCCGACCCACGAACAGCGACGTCTCGCTCCCCGGGAAGAGCGTCATGTCCAGCAGCGGCAGCATCGGATAGTCGACGGCGACGGGCATCTCGTCAGTGGTGGGCGGCGTGGGTCAACGTGGGGCCTGCGTTTCCTTGCGGATTGCAGCGACGGTGGTCTCGACCACCAGCTTGGTGCCCAGCTCGCCGAGTTCGGCGGTGGCGCGTTTCGGGTTGCCGGTCACGCCGGCGGGATACGGGCCGGCCAGCTTGTCCGTGCGCACGAGCGTCGGATCGACGGCCAGGGCCAGCGCGGTGTCGGCCAGGCCGGCGTGCGAGCCCATCTCGGCGTCGGACACGCCATGGGCCTTCAGCGCGGCGACGTAGGCCGTCTGCGTGATGCGGTAGTACGCCAGCGGCGCGTGGGCGCGGCAGGCCGGATCCTTGGCCCATTCGCGGTTGAGCTTGTCGGCCACCTGCGTGAGGTCCGCCTGGTAGCCCCCGTGGTCGCCCAGGAACACGACGTCCCTGAATCCATGCTGCTTGAACGAGCGCGCGGTGGCCTCCAGCAGGCCCTCGAACACCGCGTCGGGCACCGAGATCGTGCCGGTGTACTTCATGTGGGCCGCCGGCGGGTGGATGCTGCCCTCGGGCACGTAGGCGATGGTCGGGGCGACGACGGCGTTGCCGAGCGCGTCGGCGATGCGGTCGGCGAGCACGTGCGCGCGCACGTTGTGCTTGCCCAGCAGCATGTGGGCGCCGTTCTGCTCGGTGCCGCCGATGGGCACGATGATGGTGGTGCTGCCGTGGGCGATGCGCTCGCGCAGCTCCACGCTGGTCAGCGCCTCGAGATCGTTGGCCGCGAATCCGGCGGGCAGGGCGGCGCGGGCGGCGGGCGCGGCCAGTGCAGTCATCACGACAAGGAGGGTGACGGCGCTCGCGAGGACGGGAAGAGGCGGGCGTCGCATCGCCATCACCCCTTGCGGACGCGCCGCAGCTCGTCGAGGATCAGGCAGATCGCTCCCAGCGTGATCGCGCTGTCGGCCAGGTTGAAGGCCGGGAAGGTGTAGGTCTCGTGCCAGTGCAGCGAGATGAAGTCGACCACGGCGCCGCGCGCCACCCGGTCGACGACGTTGCCCACGGCGCCGCCCATCACCATGGCGATGGCGAACGAGAACAGCTTCTGCGACCCGTTGCGCATGAGCAGGTACAGCATGAAGCCCGACGCCGCGAGCGCCAGGACGATGAAGAACCAGCGCTGCCAGCCGCCGGCGTTGGCCAGCAGCGACCAGGCCATGCCCGTGTTCTCCAGCCGCACCACGTCGAAGAAGGAGGTGACGGCGCGGCTTTCGCCCAGCCGGAAGTCGCCGACGATCAGCGCCTTGGCGAACTGGTCCAGCAGCACCACGGCCAGGGAGATGCCCAGCCATAGCCACATCGTGGCGCCGGCGCCGGAGGAACGGGAAAGGGATCGGGAGGCCATGGAGACGCTGAACGGGGGGTCGGAGGGCGAAGTCACCAAAGCGCGGGATTGACTCCGCGCAAAAGCACCTACTTTAGCCGTTGTCGAGCGCTTCCACCGTGTTAGCAAACGTATGAAAAAAGTGGCGTGTCCGCATTGACCGAAGCGGGGTTGCTCGCATAAAACGGATTCACGGCGATGTCCGGGGGATCTGCGAACGGAAAACCTTTTCCGCGCCGTTCACCCCCTTTCGGCATCCGGCACGTTTCATCGAGACGAAACCTTTGGTCGATCCTGGAGGACTCCGCATGAACTTCGCCCTTTCGCAGCGTCGCACCCAACGCCACCCGGTCGGGCTCATGGTCGTCGTCGGCCTGCACGTGCTGGTGGCCGGGGCGCTGCTGTCCTCGCGGCTGCAGGCGCCGCCATCGGAGCCGCCGCCCGTGATCCTGGAGCCGCTGCAGCCGGTCGTGAAGGTGGAGCACAAGACGATCGACCTGCCGCAGGCCGCGCAGATCAGGCTGAGGCTGGAGGCGCCGCTGCCGCCCATCCTGCCCGATCGCACGGAGCCGACGCTGCAGGCGGTGCCGCCGGACAACCATGCGCCCGTGGAACCGCCGACCGTGGTCGCACGGCTCGATCTGCCCGCCGCGCCGGTGGCGCACACGACGCGTCCGACCCTGCTCAATGCCGGTGCCGCCCAGTGCCGCCCGGTCTATCCCGCCGCGGCGCAACGTGCCGGCGCCACGGGCGTCTCGAAGATCCGCTTCACCGTGGACTCGCTCGGACGCGTCTCGTCGGCCCGGATCCTGCAGTCCTCGGGCCCCACGCGCGAGCATCGCCTGATGGACAAGGCCGCCGCCGACGCGCTGGCGCAATGCCCGGTGACGGTGGGGACCGACGAGGCCGGCCGGGCGGTGGGCGGCACGGCGGATGTCGACTATGTCTGGAACCTGAACTGACCGGTCCGGTCATCCTGCGCGCAGTCGCAGGATCCACGCCAGCGACAACGCATGGATCCTGCGACTGCGCGCAGGATGACGGGGCCGGGCGCGCAGGATGACGGGGCCGGGCGCGCAGGATGACGGGATCGGGCCAGGGTGGTCAGGCGACCGAGCGCACCTCGCCCGTCCCGAACAGGTTGCTGGTGCAGCGCCCGCAGATCGTCGGGTGCGCGGCGTCGGCGCCCACGTCGCTGCGCCAGTGCCAGCAGCGCTCGCACTTGGGGGCGGCCGACGGCGTCACCGTCACCACCAGCGCGTCGCCCTCCACCACGGTGACGGCGGAGGTGATGGTGACGAACTTCAGGTCGTCGCCGAGCGAGGCCAGCAGCGCGCGGTCTTCCGCGTTGGCCGCGATGACGAGTTCGGCCTGCAGCGACGAGCCGACGCCGCCGTCCTTGCGCACTTCCTCGATGGCCTTGTTGGCCGCCTCGCGGATGGCGTGCACGCGATCCCACTTGGCCAGCAGCGCGGCGTCGCCCGACTCGAGGTGCCAGAAGGTCTCGGTGAAGATCGAGAACGACGCGCCCGGGGCGAACACGGGGAACGCCTCCTCGGCGGTGAAGCTGAGCATCGGCGCCATCCAGCGCAGCATCGCGTGCGTGATGTGCCACAGCGCGGTCTGCGCCGAGCGGCGCGCGAACGACTTCGGGGCCGTGGTGTACAGCCGATCCTTGAGCACGTCGAGGTAGAACGCGCCCAGGTCTTCCGAGCAGTAGATCTGCAGCTTGGAGACGACCGGGTGGAACTCGTAGACCTGGAAGTGCTGCAGGATGTCGGCCTGCAGCTGCGCCGCGCGGGCGAGCGCGTAGCGGTCGATCTCGAGCAGGTCTTCCAGCGGGACGGCGTCGGTCTCGTGGTTGAAGTCGCTCGTGTTGGCCAGCAGGAAGCGCAGCGTGTTGCGGATGCGGCGATAGCCGTCGACCACGCGGTCGAGGATCTTCTTGTCGCCGGCGATGTCGCCGGAGTAGTCGCTGGCGGCCACCCACAGGCGGATGATCTCGGCGCCCAGCTTGTCGCTCACCTCCTGCGGCTCGATGCCGTTCTTGAGCGACTTGCTCATCTTGATGCCCTTGCTGTCCACCGTGAAGCCGTGGGTGAGCAGGCCGCGGTACGGCGCGCGGCCGTACAGCGCGCAGGCGAGCAGCAGCGCCGAGTGGAACCAGCCGCGGTGCTGGTCGTGGCCTTCCAGGTACAGGTCGGCCTCGGGGCCGTCCGGATGGAAGCCCGGGTGCTCGGCCGTGCCCTTGTGCGTGCCGCGCAGCACGTGGAAGAACGTGGAGCCGGAGTCGAACCACACCTCCAGGATGTCGGTGCTCTTGGTGTACTCGGGTGCGTCGACGGGGCCGAGGATCTCCTCGGCGGTCACGCGGCTCCAGGCTTCGATGCCGCCCTTCTCGACGATGTCGGCGGCCTGGTCGAGGATGTCCATCGTGCGCGGGTGCAGCTCGCCCGAATCCTTGTGCAGGAAGAACGGGATCGGCACGCCCCAGCTGCGCTGGCGGCTGATGCACCAGTCGGGACGGCCCGTGATCATGTCGCGCAGGCGCAGCTTGCCGTTCTCGGGATAGAACGTGGTCTGGTCGATGGCCGCGAGCGCCAGCTGGCGCAGCGTGGCCGGCGCCTTGTCCTTGGTGAACACGCCTTCGCCCTCGTCCATGCGCACGAACCACTGCGCGGCCGCGCGGTAGATCACCGGCGTCTTGTGGCGCCAGCAGTGCGGGTAGCTGTGCGTGATGGTGGAGGTGGCGAACAGGCGGCCGGCATCGCGCAGCGCGTCGATGATGGCCTGCTGCGCCTTCCAGATGAACTGGCCGCCGAACAGCGGCAGCGTGGGCTCGTAGACGCCGGAGCCCTGCACCGGGTTCAGGATGTCGTCGATCTTCATCCCGTGGCTGATGCAGGAGTTGAAGTCATCCACGCCGTAGGCGGGCGACGAATGCACGATGCCGGTGCCGTCGTCCGCCGTGGCGTAGTCGGCCAGGTAGACCGGCGCCAGGCGGTCGTAGCCGGCGTCCACTTCCGCGAACGGGTGGCGCAAGCGGATCTCGTCCAGCGACTTGCCCAGCGTGGTGGCGACCACGGTGCCGGCGAGGCCGTAGCGCTCCAGGCACTTGTCCACCAGCGCCGAGGCGAGCAGCAGCAGGCCGCGTTCGGTGTCGACGAGGCTGTATTCCAGCTCCGGGTTGAGGTTCAACGCCTGGTTGGCGGGGATCGTCCACGGGGTGGTCGTCCAGATCACCACGAAGGCGTCCTTCGCCAGCGCCGGCAGGCCGAACGCGGCCGCGAGCTTCTCCGGCTCGGCGCACTTGAAGCCGACATCGATGGTGAAGCTCTTCTTGTCCTGGTACTCGATCTCGAACTCGGCCAGCGACGAGCCGCAGTCGAAGCACCAGTACACGGGCTTCAGGCCGCGGTAGACGAAGCCGCGCTCGATCACGCGCTTGAACGCACGCAGCTCGCCGGCCTCGTTGGCGAAGTCCATTGTCTTGTACGGATGCTCCCAGTCGCCCAGCACGCCCAGGCGCTTGAAGTCGACCATCTGCTGGCCGATCTGCGCGGTCGCGAACGCGCGGCTCTTGGCCTGCATCTCGTCGCGGCTCAGCTTGCGGCCGAATTCCTTCTCGATCGCGTTCTCGATGGGCAGGCCGTGGCAGTCCCAGCCCGGCGCGTACTGGGCGTCGAAGCCCATCAGCTGGCGGGTCTTGACGATCATGTCCTTCAACACCTTGTTGACGGCGTGGCCCATGTGGATCTGGCCGTTGGCGTACGGCGGCCCGTCGTGGAGCACGAACAGCGGCTTGCCCACGCGGGCGTCGCGCAGGCGCTTGTACAGGCCTTCCTTGTCCCCGCTTTTTTCCCATTGTTGCACCCAGCCCGGCTCGCGCCGGGGCAGGTCGCCGCGCATCGGGAACGGGGTGTCGGGCAGGTTCAGCGTCGAGCGATAGTCGGGAGCGGTGTTGTCGGTGTCGGCGGTCATGGCGGTGGCGCGTCGTCGTGCGGCGCGCGGGAAGCTGTGCGGGGAGCCGTCGAGCGCGACGGCGAGGGGTGCCGGATGACCGCGCCGCAGGGCAGGCGCGCGGTCGCTGGTGGGCTCAGGCCGAGGCGAGCCCGCCAATAATTCGGTCGCGCGTGGCCTGGCGCCGCGTGGCGGCGTGCCAGCGGCAGGGGGCGGGACGAAGGCTGAAGGGCAGCGACATGGTCTCCATTCTACCGGCGCTGCAGGTTCTTCAGATCTCGAAGTAGTCGCGTGCGTCGAGGACGTCGGCCGCGATGCCGGCCTGCAGCGCGTCGAGCGAGTCGTACTTGCGCTCCGCGTGCAGCCACTTCATGAGCTCCACGTTGATCAGCTTGCCGTAGGCCGATTCGCGGCCCAGGGGATCGGGCCAGGACAGGCAGTGCGTCTCCAGCAGCACCCGGCCGGCCTTCTCGATGGTGGGACGCACGCCCAGGCTCGACACGGCCGGCAACGGGAAGGGCGTGAGCCCGTGCACGCGCGAGATGAAGATGCCCGAGGCGGCGGGGCGCGCGTCGGGCATGCGCAGGTTCAGCGTGCGAAAGCCGTCGCCGGCGCCGCGCTGCGTGGCGCCCAGTTCTCGCCCCAGCTTGCTGCCGTGGGCCACGCGGCCGCTGACCGAGTACGGCCGTCCGAGCAGCGAGGCGGCCTTGACCATGTCGCCCGCGGCCAGGGCCTCGCGCACCACGGAGCTGGAGACGCGCAGCCCGTGCACCTCGTAGCTCATCATCCGGGCCACGTCGAAGCCGAGCGCGCTGCCGGCGGCGTCCAGCATCGCGTAGTCGCCGGCGCGCCGCGCGCCGAAGCGGAAATCGTCGCCCACCAGCACGTAGCGCACGCCCAGTCCCGTCATCAGCACGTTGGCGATGAAGCGCTCGGGCGACAGGGACGCGAGGTGCTCGTCGAAGCGCAGCAGGATCACGTGGTCGATGCCGCAACGCTCCAGCTCGAGCACCTGGTCGCGCAGCGTGGCGATGCGCGCCGGGGCGAGTTCGGCCTTGCCGGCGCGGCGCGCGAAGAAGTCGCGCGGGTGCGGCTCGAAGGTGAGCACGCAGGCCGGAACGCCGCGATGGCGCGCCTCGTTGCGCAGCAGCGCCAGCATGGCCTGGTGGCCGCGGTGCACGCCGTCGAAGTTGCCGATGGTCAGCGCCGTGCCGCCTTTCGCGAGGGCGAGGGTGGCGAGGGAGCTGAGGCCGCGATGGATCTGCATGGCGGCGATTATCGACCGCGCAGTCGACGCGCCTCGTCGCCGTGGGGTTGGCGCGACGGCCTCGCCTGTTGGATTCGTTCTTGTATTGAAACTACAAACATGATTTGTCACCTGGAGGTTTGATTCTGTAATTGCAAAATCGCCTGCTATTGGGTATATATCGTGCAATGGAGAGTAAACCTCCTTGCTGGTGGAAATTAGAAGTACTAAAACTACTTTCTGTTCCAGGCAAGGAGGCGGCCCTCCATCGGCGACGGCCCTCGTGCGCGCACCAACGCGCGCCCCCGTGAAGATCAAAAAAAATTGGCGTCCGGCATCTCGACCGGCCGCCCAGCGAGACAAGCCACCATGCAATCTCTCTTCCCCCGTGGGGTGCGCGCCAGCGCGCTCGCCGCTGCCCTTTCGGCCGCATTCTGCGGTCCCGCCCTCGCGCTCAATCCCGGCGACACCTCCGTCCAGATGTTCGAATGGAGCTGGAACGACCTCGCCACCGAGTGCACCCAGTTCCTCGGCCCGCAGGGCTACGGCGGCATCCAGATCTCGCCCCCGCACGCGTCCAAGATCACCGGCAACTGGTGGGACGTCTACCAGCCGGTCAACTACGTCAACCTGACCAGCAAGTTCGGCACGCAGGCGCAGCTGCAGTCCATGATCAACACGTGCCACGCCGCGGGCGTACGCGTCTACGCCGACGTGGTCGTCAACCAGATGTCCGCCGATTCCGGAACGGCCACCGACGGCTCGACGTGGAATGCGTCGACGCTGACCTACCCGTACTTCAGCGCCAACGACTTCCACGCGGCCTGCGACATCCAGGCCTCCGACTACGACTCGGCAGCCGGCCGCTCCAACGTGCAGACCTGCCGCCTCGAGGGCATGCCCGACCTGAACTCCGAGAGCACCTACGTGCGCGGGCAGATCGTCAACTACCTGGACGCGCTGCTGGCGCTGGGCATCGACGGCTTCCGTCTCGACGCCGCGAAGCACCAGGCGGCGGCCTCGTTGACGGCGATCATGAGCAGCGTCAAGGCGACGCATCCCACCACGAATCAGGGCGAAGCGATCTGGGTGACCCAGGAGATCGTGCCCGACGGCGAGGTGATCCGCTCCGACTACTTCCCCATCGGCACCATCAACGAGTTCCAGTTCACCTACGCGATGCAGGATGCGTTCCGCAACCTCGGCGGCCAGAGCCCGTCGACCATCCCCACGATGATGGGCACCTGGAACAACTGGGGCGGCACCTGGGGCTTCGTGCAGCCCACCAACGCCACGGTGTTCGTCAACAACTGGGACACCGAGCGCAACGGCAGCTCGCTGGACGCGAGCAACTACACCGGCGCGACCAACGACACGCAGGGCTCGCACCGCTACGACCTGGCCAGCATCTTCATGCTGGCGCAGGGCTACGGCGAGGCGCAGCTGCACTCGGGCTTCCGCTTCACCAACCAGGACCAGGACCGGCCCGGCGCCAGCCCTTACTCTGGCGGCGTCGCGCAGATCAACGTGAACTGGGACTTCATCCATCGCTGGGGCGACATCTACCCGCTGGTGAAGTTCCGATCGGCCGCGCACGGCCAGGCGCAGCAGAACTGGGTCACCGGCAACGCCAACCAGATCGCGTTCGGCCGCGGCAACGTCGGCTTCGTGGCGCTGAACAACACCACCTCGGCGTGGACGCAGCGCTTCTACACGGGCCTGCCGGCGGGCACCTACTGCAACATCGTGCACGGCCTGGCGAACTCCGGCGCGACCGCGTGCACGAGCGATTCGGTGACGGTGAATTCCACTGGCTACGCGACCGTCACCGTGGCGGCAGACGGCGGATCCAGCGTGCCGGCGGTGGCGATCTACACGGGCCAGACGATCACCGGATCCGGATCCGGATCGGGCTCGACGACCTGCGCGGTGACCTTCACCATCTCCAACGCGAACACGGTGGCGGGCCAGAACCTGTATGTCGTCGGCAACCAGGCTGCGATCGGCAACTGGACGCCGGCGTCGGGCCACGCGCTGACCATCCAGGGCTCGGGTGCCGACGTGCCCTGGACCGGCACCGTGGCCCTGCCGGCCAGCACCGCCACGCAATACAAGTACGTGAAATGGAACGGCAGCACTGCCGTCTGGGAAAGCAACCAGACGACGACCAGCGGCAACCGCGAGTTCACGTCGTGCGCGGCGGGGTCGGCCGTGGCGCGCAGCGACGGCAGCTTCAAGAACTGACGTCGGGGAACGTCGTCGGGACCGGGCCGGCGCGCGCGCCGGCCCTTTGGCCTCCAGTCATCCTGCGCGAAGCCGCAGGACCCACGTGATGTCGCGGTGGTGGGCCCTGACACCGCGCAGCTAGGCCGACTCGAGGTAGCGATCCACGAGTTCCTCCAGCGCCTCGCGCGAGAACGGCTTGCTGAGGTAGTCGTCCATGCCCGCCGCCAGGCAGCGTTCGCGTTCGCCCGCGGCGGCGCTGGCGGTCAGCGCCACGATGGGCACGCGCTGGCTCTGGCGCAGGCGCGTCTCGCGCGCGCGCCAGAGGCGCGTGGCCTCCCAGCCGTCGAGGACGGGCATCTGGCAGTCCATCAGCACCAGGTCGTAGCTCGTCTGGTTCATGCATGCGAGCGCCTTCTGCCCGTCGACCGCCAGTTCGGCGTCGACGCCCATCTGCTCCAGCATGCCGCGCACCACCATCGCGTTGACCTCGTTGTCCTCCACCACCAGCACGCGGCCGGGGCGGGCGACGGCGGGCCCCGCGGTCTCGCCGGCCGCGGCCAGTTCCTCGCTCAGCGAAGGGCGCGGCGTCGGCGTCTTCGGCGTGGGGCGGAAGGCGATCGTGAACTCGAACGTGGTGCCCTTGCCGGGGATCGAGCGGCACGTGACGTCGCCGCCCATCGCCCGCGCGAGCCGGCGCGAGATCGTGAGGCCCAGGCCCGCGCCCGAGCGCGCCGGCGCGGTGTGCGACGGCCCTTGCTCGAACGCGTCGAAGATGCGCTCGATCGCGTCGGGCGGAATGCCTTCGCCGCTGTCGCTGACGCGAAAGTGCAGCAGGCCGTTGCTCATCCCGGCGGACAGGCCGACATGGCCCTGGGCGGTGAACTTCAGCGCGTTGCCGATCAGGTTGTGCAGCACCTGCTTGACGCGCGACGCATCCATCAGCGCCGCGGCGGGCAGGCCCAGGTCGAACACCACCTCGAACCCGAGGCCGCGATCCTCGGCCACCGGTTGCAGCAGGTCGGTGACGTCGCGCACGGTCTGCGCGATCAGCGTGGGCTGCGGGTTCAGCTCGATGCGGTCGAACTCGATGCGCGAGAGATCGAGCAGGTCGCCGATGACGGCGACGAGGTGCTCGGCGGAATGGCGCAGCACGTCGAGCCGTTGGCGCTGCAGCGTGGACAGCGACTCCACCGACACCAGCTGCGTCATGCCGATGATGCCGTTCAGCGGTGTGCGCAGCTCGTGGCTCACCGAGGCCAGGAAGCGCGTCTTCGCGGCGTTCGAGTGCTCGGCGTAGAGCAGGGCGCGATGGCGTTCTTCGGCGATGGCGGCGTTCTCGAAGCGCAGGCGCGTCGCCTCGGTGAAGCGGCGGTGGCTGTTGCGTGCCTCCAGGAACAGCAGCGCGGCGTAGATCACCAGCCCCGCGGCGGTATAGCGCGACAGCAGCGTCGGCGTCAGCGCCTGCTGCTCGACCAGCGGCCCCAGCACCAGCACCATCGACAGGCCCGACGCCAGGCGATCGGCGGACAGGGCAATCGTGCCGGCCGAGGCCACGGCCACCATGGCCGCCAGCAGGACGCCGTCGATGGCGGTATCGGCGGTGGGCATGCACAGCACCGGCAGCAGCCCCCACGACGCCGAGTCCAGGAAGACGCCGGCGACGAAGCGGGATCTCCAATACCGCTGCCGCAGCGAGCGATGGCGGTCGCGCAGGAACATCCGGCCGTCGACGAGGCGCGCGGCCGTCACCACGATCTTGATGGCCAGCCACGTGACCAGCATCGCATGCGGCACGCTGGACGCCAGCAGCAGGCCGGTCAGCACCGTGAACGCGAACCCGCCGAACAGCATCGGCTCCGTGATCGCGTAGAGCGAGTTGATGCGCTCGAACCCGATCTGCCGCTCGATCGCGGCGGGTCCGGCGCGCGCGTCGGCGACCGGTGCGGGGATCGGGCTGGAATTGATACCCACTTGGGTATGGGTCAAGCGACGGCAGCGGACGTCATCCGACGAAGTCTACCGACATTCAGCCTGTCACGACCCTGTCATTTTGTGAAGCAGGGTCGTGCCCGTGGTCAGGCGAACGCGCCTGCCGTCTCCAGCATGCGGGCACTCACCTCACCGATGTGGTGCAGGGTGTCGCCGAACTGCATTTCCATCGTCGTCAGGCGCTTGAAGTAGTGGCTGCCGATGTACTCGTCGGTCATGCCGATGCCGCCGTGCAGCTGGATCGCCTGCTGGCCGAGATAGCGCGCGCTCTGCCCCAGCTGAACCTTGGCCTGGGCGACGGCGCGGCGGCGCACCGCCGGCTCCTCGCCCAGCTTCAGCGTGGCGTAGTAGCTCATCGAGCGCGCCAGCTCCAGCTGCATCTTCATGTCGGCGATGCGATGGCGCAGCGCCTGGAAGGTGCCAATGGCCACGCCGAACTGCTTGCGCGTGTTCAGGTAGTCGGCGGTCAGCTCGAGCAGCTTGTCCATCGCGCCCACGGCCTCGGCGGCCAGCGCGGCGATGCCGGTGTCGATGGCCAGCTCCAGCGCCGTGATGGCCGGGCCGGCGGCCACGATCAGGGCCGCGGGCGTGTCGGCCAGCGTGACCTCGGCGGCGCGCGAGCCGTCCTGCAGCGCGTAGCCCTGCGTCTTCACGCCGGTGGCGGCGCGTTCGACAAGGAACAGCGCGACGCCGGCCGGGTCGTCGGCGTTGCCGCTCACGCGGGCGCTGACGATGAAGGCGTCGGCCAGGTCGCCGATGGGCACCAGGCTCTTGGCGCCTGAGAGCGTCCAGCCGTCGCCGCTCTTCGCGGCCTTCGTGACGACGTGCTCGAGCCGGTAGCGCGCGGCCCGTTCCTGGTAAGCGAGCACCACGCGGGCCTCGCCCGAAGCCAGGCGAGGCGCCCAGTTCGCGCGCACGTCCGCGGGCGCCTGCGCGAGCACCGACGCGGCCACGAGGGCCACCGCCGCCACCGGCTCCAGCACCAGGCCGCGGCCGAGCGCCTCCAGCGCCAGCATCGAGGCGACCGGGCCGAGCGCCATGCCGCCGTCGTCTTCCGCGGTGCCCAGGCCCAGCAGGCCCAGTTCGGCGATCTCGCCCCACGCCTCGGCGCTGAACCCGCCGGCCTTGGCGATTGCCGTGCGGCGCTCGAAGGCGTAGCCGCGCTCGACGAAGCGCCGGACGGCCTCGCTGAGTTGTTGTTCGTCGTCGCTGAATTCGAAATTCATTCCTGTTCCTTCCGGCCACCAGGCCGACAAATCACGAGCGCTCGGCCGCCCGGAGCGAGCCCGACCCGCCCCTTGGGGGGCGGCGAGCGCCGCGAGCGGGGTCGTCATACTCCCAGGACGGTCTGCGCGACGATGTTGCGCTGGACTTCGTTGGAGCCACCGTAGATCGTCGTCTTGCGGTAGTTGAAGTAGTTGGCCGCCAGCGGCGCGAACTCCGCACCGCCGACGAAGTCGCCTTGCCAGCCGGACTCCATCGCCTCCCAGATGAAGGGCAGGCTGAACGGGCCGCCGGCCAGCATCAGCAGCTCGGTGTAGCGCTGCTGGATCTCGCTGCCCCTGATCTTGAGCAGGCCCGCGATGTCCAGCCCCTTCTTGCCGCCGGCCTGGGCGCTCAGCACGCGCAGCACCATCATCTCGAGCGCCACGACGTCCACCTCCAGCAGCGCGATCTGGTCGCGGAAGCGCACGTCGTCCCACAGGCCCTCGGCCTTGGCCAGGCGCTTCAGGCGTTCCAGCTCGCGCTTGGCGCGGTTGACGTCGGCGATGTTGGTGCGTTCGTGCGCCAGCAGGTACTTCGCGTAGGTCCAGCCCTTGTTCTCCTCGCCCACGAGGTTGGCCACCGGCACCTCGACGTTGTCGAAGAACACCTCGTTGACCTCGGGCTCGCCGTCCATCAGCACGATGGGACGCACCGTGACGCCGGGCGACTTCATGTCGATCAGCAGGAACGAGATGCCCGTCTGCGGCTTGCCCTCGGTGGACGTGCGCACCAGGCAGAAGATCCACTCGCCGTACTGGCCCAGCGTCGTCCAGGTCTTCTGCCCGTTGACGATGTACCTGTCGCCCTCGCGGATGGCACGCGTCTTGACGGAGGCGAGGTCGGAGCCGGAGCCCGGCTCGCTGTAGCCCTGGCTCCACCACACGTCGCCCGACGCGATGCCCGGCAGGAAGCGCTTTTGCTGCTCGGGCGACCCGAACGCCATGATCACCGGCGCCACCATCACCGGCCCGAACGGCACGATGCGCGGCGCGCCTGCGAGCGCGCATTCCTCTTCGAACAGGTGGCGCTCGATCGCGTCCCAGCCCGGGCCGCCGAATTCCTTGGGCCAGCCGTAGCCCAGCCAGCCCTTGGCGCCGAGGATCTTCGCCCATCGCTGCAGGTCTTCCTTGTGCAGCCGCAGTCCGTTGTGAACCTTGTGGGCGATGTCTTGCGGCAGGTTGGCCGCTACCCAGGAGCGGATGTCGGCTCGGAAGGCCTGTTGTTCCGGGGTGAAATCTAGATCCATGGATGCTGTCTCCGTCGCCTTGCTGGCGTGGATGCCGTTTTAGCACGATCGTGCGGAAGTGGGTGTCCTGGCGGCGACAGGCTGTTCCACGGGCGACCCGATGTCGGGTGCGAGAAGGCTCGATATCATCGGGAATCCGAAAGTCCGAACCCGTCTTCCCGTGCCACACATCCAGAGTCTCCAACTTGCGCCCGCGAGCGATGCGCCGACGCTGACGCCCCAGCAGAAGAAGTTCAACGCACGCATCAAGCAGATCGAGCAGGCGCGGCAGAAGCTGCTCGACTGGGAGGCGAGCATCGCTACTTTTCGCATGGCGCATGGTGAGGTCTTGCGGCCATTGCAGGACGCGCTGCTGGCTGGACAGCGTCAGTGGGCGCACGCGCTGGATGCCGCGCTCGACCAGCGCGCCTGGAGCAAGACCGACCGCGCGACATTGAAAGGTCTTCTGCTGGAGGCCGTGGGCGAACTGCTGGAGACCGGGCTCGACGACGAACCCTTGAAGGCGCTGTTCGAGAAGCATGCCGACGTCGATTTCGAGGCGGCCCAACGTGAGAACGTCCTTGCGCTGAAGGACATGGCCGAGGCCATGACCGGCATGGACCTGGGCGACGACGACGGCCTGGATACGGAAGAGGCGCTTTTCGAGCGACTGCACCAGGGCATGAACGAGCACGCGCAGACCCAGGACGCCGCGCGGAGAGCTAAGCCCGAAAAGGGGCGCAAGGCTGCGGCGCAGGAACGCCGGGAGGACGAGGATCGGCGCGCCACGCAGTCGGTGCGCGAGATCTATCGCAAGCTCGCAAGTGCCTTGCACCCCGATCGCGAGACCGATCCGAAGCAGCGCGACGCGAAGACCGCGATGATGCAGCGGGTCAACCAGGCCTACGAAGCCAACGACCTGCTCGCGCTGCTGGAACTGCAGCTCCAGATCGAGCAGATCGACGCCAGCCACATCGCCAACGCCGGCGAGGAGCGCCTGAAGTACTACAACAAGGTGCTGGGCGAGCAGCTCGACGAACTGAAGGCGCAGCTGCAACACGTCGAGATGGGCTTCTGCATGGAATTCGGCTTCGGGCCCGGTACCAGGCTGAACCCCGGCAAGCTGGGGCAGTTGGTCCAGCAGACCAGCCGAGCCTGGCAGTCGGATCTCGCCGAGCAGCGCATGGAGCTGCTCATGCTCGACGACGTTGCGGCGACCAAGCGGTGGCTGAAGCGACGGCGCCTGCAGTGGCAGGCGGACGACTTCGGGTTCGATCTGTATTGATGGATCCGGCCCCGGCCCCGGCGTCGGCGCCAATTTCCGATACGCTGCGGCACCATGACCGACTCCCTTCGAGACCTCGCCGCCCGGTTGGAGCGCTTCGCCCAGGAGCGCGACTGGTCGCAGTTCCACTCGCCGAAGAACCTGGCGTCCGCGTTGATCGTGGAAGCGGGCGAACTTCTGGAGCATTTCCAATGGCGCACGGAGGCCGAGAGCCGGGCGCTGTCGCAGGAGAAGCTCGCGGCGGTCGGCGCGGAACTCGCCGACGTGCTGCTCTACCTCGTCCAGCTGTCGTCGGCGCTCGGCATCGATCCGATCGCGGCGGCGAACGCGAAGATCCAGCTCAACGAACAGAAGTACCCGGCGGATCTGGCCCGCGGCAGCAGCAAGAAGTACCACGAGCTGTGAACGCCGCCGTGTTCCGCCGGATGCTGGACTCCGGGCGGCCCCCAGCCGACTGGCAGCAGTTGCTGTCCGAGGCGAGCGCCGCATCCAGGCGTTGACCCGCTCGGCCGACTTGTCGAACGGTTTTGTCGTATTGCGCGACAAGACGCCGTCGCGGACGGTGAGCTACGAATGATCCTGCTCGGCACCAACGTGATGTCGGAGCCGCTGCGCCGCCATCGCGATCGCCAATGGGTTCGTCGTCGCCACCCGGGACACAGGCCCGTTCGAGGCTGCAGGCGCGGCCGTCATCGATCCCTGGCAGGCGTCCCTGGCTGGTGTCCTGTCCTGCATATGGCTGCGAAAAGTCAATCGCGCTTCAAACAGGTCAGGGCAAGGCGCAAGCCGCAGACGTACCGGGCGGTACGGCGAAGATTTGCGACGCCGCCCTGGTCTGATTGAAGCCGATTTACCGCAGTTATATGCAGGACAGGACACTCAGTCCCTGAAGTTCTCGTACTTGAACGGCTGGTCCGGAAACTCCTTGCGCAGCAACGCGATCCCCACCTGCAGGTCGTCGCGGTTCTTGCCGTTGACGCGCACGGTATCGCCCTGGATGCTGGCCTGCACCTTCAGCTTGGCTTCCTTGATCGCGGTGACGATCTTCTTGGCGAGCGGGGCGTCGATGCCGGCCTTGATCTTGTAGACCTGGCGCACCTTGTCGCCGCCGATCTTCTCGATCTTGGCTTCCATGTCGAGGAAGCTGGCCACCACGTTCTGCTTGCTGAGCTTGCCCAGCAGCACGGTGCTGATCTGCTCGATCTGGAAGTCGCTGTCGCCGACCAGGAAGATCTCCTTCTCCTTTTCCTTGAGCTCCACGGACGCGCTGGTGCCCTTGAAGTCGAAGCGGGTGCCGATCTCCTTCCTGGTGTTGTCGACCGAATTCTTGACGGCGGGCATGTCGGGTTCGAGGAGGACGTCGAAGCTGGGCATTGAAGGATTTCCGGAGGGCGAAAAGGAGGGATGGTGCAGGACCTGCGAAAATTCTGCCATGTCCTCAGCTCCCTGGCTCGAATCCGATGTTTCCCTGAAGGCCATGAACACTTTCGGCCTGCCCGCGCACGCGCGCCGGCTTGTGCGAATCCGCGGGGACGCCGACGTGCGGCGCGTGCTCGATTCGCCCGAGGTGGGCCGGGCCGCCAAGCTGGTGCTGGGTGGGGGCAGCAACCTGGTGCTGACGCGCGACGTCGACGAGCTGGTGCTCAAGGTGGAGGTGGAGGGCCTGCGGTTGGTGGAGACGCGCGCCGACGCCTTCATCGTGGAGGCCGGCGCCGGCCTCGCGTGGCACGACGTGGTCACCGCCACGCTGGAGCGCGGCTGGCCGGGGCTGGAGAACCTGGCGCTGATCCCCGGCACCGTGGGCGCCGCGCCGGTGCAGAACATCGGCGCCTACGGGCTGGAGATGGCGGATCGCTTCGATTCGCTCGACGGCGTCGATCTCGTCACCGGGCTGGGCATCTCGCTCGACCGCGCGCAGTGCCTGTTCGGCTACCGCGACAGCGTGTTCAAGAACGTGCTGGCCGGCAAGGCCGTCATCACCCGCGTGCGGTTTCGCCTGCCGCGGCCGTGGAGGCCGGTGCTGGGCTACCTCGAGCTGGAGCGCAAGGTGGCCGAGACGGGCATCGCCGAGCCCACCCCGCGCCAGGTCTACGACTGGATCTGCGCCATCCGCCGCGCCAAGCTGCCCGACCCGGCGGTGATCGGCAACGCCGGCAGTTTCTTCAAGAACCCGATCGTCACCGAGGACCAGTGCCGCGACATCATCGGCCGCGATCCGCACGTGGTGCACTACCCGATGGCCGACGGCACGTTCAAGCTGGCCGCCGGCTGGCTGATCGACGCCTGTGGCTGGAAGGGCAAGTCGATCGGGCGCGCGGGCGTGTACGAGAAGCAGGCGCTGGTGCTGGTCAATCGCGGCGACGCGATCGGTGCCGAGGTGGTGACGCTGGCCAAGGCGATCCAGGAGAGTGTCTACGGCCGCTTCGGCATCCGGCTGGAACCCGAGCCGGTGCTTCTGTAGAACGGCACGCAGCACGACCGGCCGGGCTGCGTTAGAGTGCACGCGCGGCATGCGCTCACGAAGGCGCCCGCTTCGAACAACACTGGAGACCTTTCGATGACGCTCGCGGCCTTTCGCAAATCCCCCCTGTCGGCCGGCGTCCGCGTCGCCTTCGGTTCCGCCGTGTTGCTGGGCACGCTGGCCGCGCCCGCCCTGGCGGCCGAGTCGCCCACCGCCGTGTCCAACACCGCGCCCATCGTCAAGGGCAGCACCGGGCGCCAGCTGTGGCGCATCGCCGACTACACCACCGTCGAGCTCGTCGCGCGCGAGCCCGGCACGCCCGACAACCAGCATCCGTTCACGCTGGAGCCCAACACGCTGCACGCCTGGCTGCAGCAGGTGCAGTTGCTGCGCAACGGGGTGCCCAAGCCGCTGTTCGCCATCGACGAGCTGCAGAGCATCGTGCCAGCCCTCATCGACGCGCTGGCCCATGCGCGCACCGACCAGGACGTCGCGCTGGTGAGCTCGGCGCGCCACGAGGACAACTCGTTCTACAGCATCACCGCCGTCACGGCGCGCCTGTTCGCCGTCGACGGCCACCTCAACCTGATCGTGCACGACGCGCGCAACGACTTCTACGACACCGCGCGCGGCAGTGGCATGGCGCCGCACTTCACCTTGGGCTCGCGCACGGCGCCCGGTTCGGCCCAGATCCAGAGCGCGAGCGCCACCAACAAGCGTGCCGACTGGCTGGTGCTCGACACCGTGCAGGCGGCCCCCGCCGCGGTGCCACCCGCCGCACCGGTGGCCCCGATGGCTCCGTTGGTGTTGCCGGCGGCCCCTCCTGCGTCGCGCGCCCCGGCCGCGGTGGCACCCGTGACGCCGGCGACGCCCGCGGCACCGGCCGTCGGCGATGCCGAGCAGCGTCTGATCAACCTCAAGCATCTCTACGACAAGGGCCTGATCACCAAGCCCGAGTACGAGAAGAAGCGCGCGGAGATCATCAAGTCGCTGTGATCCGCGGTGTCGCGGCGGCGGCGAGCGACTGCAGCGCGAGCGCGTTGGCAGTCGCCGCGCCCCCCGCCGTGTTGTCGAAGATCACCCAGGGGACGCCGCCGGCCGGCCAGGCCGCCAGGTGCACGGCCTGCTGCGCCAGCCAGCGCTGGTCGTAGGCCGACCAGTACATCCGCGGCGAGCCGTGCCAGCGGTAGTAGAGCAGCGCACCGACGCCGTCGCCGTTCGGGCCCAACCAGCCGCCGGGGCGCGCCGCCTCGGGCCGGAGCGCAGGATCGGCGGCCACGCGGCCGACGCGCATCCGCGCCAAGGCGACGTCGGCGGCCGGCTCGAACCAGCTGGCGTGGCGCGGCTCGCACGCCAGCGGGCCGTTCCAGGACTCGCCCAGCAGGCCGAAGAACCTGCGCGCGACGCCGGCCTCCCACGGCAGCGAGGGCGGCAGTTGCACCAGCAGCACGCCCAGCCGGTCGCCGAGACCGGCGGCCTGGGCGAGGAATTCCTGCAGGGGCACGCGCGCGCCGCGCAGGCGCGCGTCGTGCGTGATCGCGCGCGGCAGCTTCACGGCGAAGCGGAAGTGCGGCGGGGTCATGGCGGCCCAGCGCGCATAGGTGTCGATCGCGTGTGGCCGATAGAAGGAGGAGTTGATCTCCGCGCACGCGAAGCGGCGAGCGTAGCGTTCGAGGTGCTGGCCTTCGCCCGGGAAAGCGCTCGCGAGCGCGCGCGGGAGGCTCCAGGCGGCCGTGCCGATGTACATGGAATGGGTGGAACGGTGTTGGCTGTCCCCCTCGGCGGCAAGCCTCGCGCCCGTGGCGTCTTGCGAGGCGCCAAAAGAAAGCGCCCCCGACCGAGGTCGGAGGCGCGCAAGGACGGACGACGTGCTTGACGGCGTCATCCGTCGCGACGCCCGGCGTTGGGGCCGGGAAGCGTCACTCGGGGCGTCCGTCGGGGCTAGCGACCGGCGGCGCGCAGGCGACGCGAGCACTGCGGGACAGCCTTGGCGGTCCCCGCGCGCTGCATCGGGTGGTTCGTGGTGCAAGGCGAGCTGCGTTCTGCGGCCGCGAAGGCCGTGGCAAAGCATGGCGCGCCATCGCGCGCTGCGCCTGTTCATCGGCCGATCCGCCGGGCAGTTGAATCGGGAAGGCCGGGTCGATACACACTGATACCAATCAGTGCGTGCGTTCGCGTCGGCGCGCGGCGCCGAATGCCCGATTCCGGGGGCGCCCGGCGCGGGCACAAGCCGGCGGTCCGGCGCAACATCGAGGCAACGATCCCCGTTGCACAACGCCCCTGCCATGCCCGTCGCACGCATTCCCATCGCCAGCCGGCTTCCCGGCGGGAGCCGTCGCCGATGACGCCGCTCGACCTCGACGTCACGCCCGAGCCCGCGCCTGCCTCGCCGGCCGTGCTCGTGGCGCGCCACCGCCGGGCGCTGGTGGTCGGGCTCGGCGGTGGCCGAGACACCGACTCGGCGATGGCGAAATCCTCGTTCGCCGAACGCCGACTTCGCTCGACGGACACGGCCTCCAGCCGCATCGTCGACCCGCTGCCGGCGCTGGCGATCCCGGTCGCGCCCGGCGCCGCTGCGTCGGCATCGGCCGTGGCGGCCGCCAGGCTGCAACTGCACGATGCGCTGGTCGTGCCGGCGGGCGCGCTGATCCGGGGCTACCTGCGCTGCGGCGCGCTGCTGCTGGTGGGCGACGTCGTCGGCAACATCCACTGCACCGATGGGCCGGTCGTGATCCGGTCCGGCGCCAGCCTCAAGGGGCGCCTGGTGGCCTCGGGCGACGTCTACGTGTGCGGCACGGTGGGCGAGAGCGGCGGGGGCGCCGTCATCACCACGCGCGGGAAGCTCACCCTGGCGCCCGGCGCGCGGGTGGACGGCGACGTGCGCAGCGGGCGGCTGGACGTGCACGACGGCGCCGTGCTGCGCGGTGTGGCGAAAGGGTGCGAGGACTAAAGAACCTGTGGACGAATCCCCTCACCCGCTCGTCTCGCCAGAACGCGCCCGCTCTGCTTTGCAAATGCTCGCCGTAGCCCCCCGCTGCGTCTGTGCCTTGCGCCTTGATCGGACACGTTTTGGCGATCCGCTCGGGCGCGCGGGATCCGTTCGCAGGTTCTGAGCATCCCAAGCCCCTGAATGTGCCCGGTGTTCGCGAACAAACGCGCAGTGCCAGCCTGTCATCCTGCGCGAAGTCGCAGGATCCACGAGTTGGAAGCGTTTCGCCCGGGGGGGATCCTGCGACTTCGCGCAGGATGACGAGGCCGATGCGTCGGCGACCTGCCGACACTGTTTTGTTTCTCATGAGGGCCTGCATGACTGCGGTACTGACGAAGAGGCGCCTGGTCATCCATCGCGGTCACTCTTGCCCACCTGACTGCGCCGCGCGTTGACCTCCCGCACGTGTTCGCCGACGGCCGCGCGGCGATCACCGACGAGATCCTTGTAGCCGTGCAGCGCGCGTCGGCAGTCGCCGCTGAGTGCGCTGCGGGTGGCCGGGTCGACCACGCCCAGCAGCCAGGCCCGCTCGAGCTGGGCCAGCGTGGAGTCTGCGTGCACCAGCAGCGCGAGATAGCGATGGGCCGTGGGACTGACGACCGTCGCCTGGAAGCGGGTCGGGCGCGCGAACGTGATCTGCGCGTCGGCATGCCCGCGCGCGGCGACTCTCGCGTCCAGGTCGGCCCGCATGCGATCCAGCATGGCCTGCACGGCGTCGGCGCGGCGCTGGAGCGCGGCGAGGGCGTCGGGCAGGCGGGCGTGTTCCAGCCCCTGCACGCGGCGGCTGGCCTCCAGCGCATGCAGCAGGCGCGAGACATAGACGAAGTCGCGCCGCAAGACCTGGCGGACGAGCGTGGTGCGCAGTTCGAGGTCGACGTGCAGCGCGGCGCCATGCGCGCGTCGGGCCAGCCGCCAGAGTTCGTCGTCGCGCAGGGGGCGCTGCGGTGGGGCGCCTGCAGGCTCGAGCGGCAATTCGACGTGCTCGCGGCTTTCGGCGGCGGCCGTGCGTTGTCGCCAACGTGCCTCGGACGCGGGCTGCGTCGTGCGGGCCGGGTCCGGCGGATGTCGGGCAAGGGGGGTGTCGAGGGTGTCGGGATTGTCCACGTCGGCCTCCGTTGAAGGCTTCCACGGTAGCGCCGACTGCCCGTTGGCGCCCTCGGCAAATCGGCCGATAAACGTCCGGTTCGCCAGGGTGGGCGTCAAGGCCCCGGCTCCGCGGGCAGCGGGGTCGTCCGGCGCCAAATGCCTCATTTCCCGTCTTCCTGCCACCGGCGACGCGCCGAGGCTGAAGCCCAGGTTTCGACCTCCGCCGCCCATCCGACCCGCCCGTATCATCGTTGTCGAACCTTCGCCGCATCGCTCTCGATGAGGCAGCCGGAGCCTCCCTTGTCCACCAAGCCCGTCACCGTCGCTACGCCCGTCGTCATCGTGCCCGTGGCACCCGTGCGCGCGGTCGCGCCGTGGACGCTCGCCACGCCCTGGCTGATGGGCCTGGTGGTGGTGCTGTCGGCCTACCTGGCCTGGTTCACGCTGGACCTGCTGCAGAACCGCCTGCACGAGTCGAGCGGGCGGTTCGACGCCGCCGTGCACCGCTTCGAGCGCTTCTGGACGCTGCACGATGCCGCCATGGAGGCCACGCTGGCGATCAAGTGGGATCTCGCGACGGGCAGGCCGGCGCAGGCCGATGCCCGGCGTTTCGTGCAGGAGTCCGACGCGCTGCGGGCCGAGATCGTGCAGCCGGGCCCCCTGCGCCTGTCCCAGGGCGCCGCCTGGGTCGACGCGGCCGGCGCGTTGGCCGGCAGCCTGGATCAGCCTGCGGTCGCGCGCGATCTCACCCGCGCGCGTGCCCAGGCAGAGGCGACGCTGGCCGGCCTCGCGCGCATCGGCCAGGAGGCGCGGCAGCGCCAGTCGATGGCGGCCGTCTTCCTCGACGAGGTGGAAGACGTCCGGCGCCAGGTGCTCGTCGCGTTCTCGGTGATCGTGGCGATGCTGGTGCTGGTGGTGGCGCTTGCCACCCAGTGGGTGCTGGTGGCGCGGCGCGAGCGCGCCATCCGCCGGCGCGCCGAGCACCTGGCCGAGGTGGCCGAGGCCGAGCGCGCGCGCGCCGAGGCCGTGGCGCGCGACAAGGCGCGTTTCCTGGGCATGCTGAGCCACGAGCTGCTCACGCCGCTGCAGTCCATCTGGAGCACGATGGACGTCATCGAATCGCGCGGCCGGGTCGACGCCTCCGATCCGGCGTTCACGCGCCTGAAGGAGTCCACGCGCTCGCTGCGCGGACGCATCAGCGACCTGGTGGACTTCGCCAAGATGTCCTCCGGCCGGCTCGAGACCCGCATCCGCGGGTTCCAGCTGGGCAAGCTGGTCGACACCGCGCTGCGCGACGTCGAGGAGGCGCTCGCCGCGCGCAACCTCGACGTGCACTGGGAAGCCGGCCCCGAGCTGGACCAGCGCGTCTACTCCGATCCCGCGCGCCTGCGCCAGGTCATCGACAACCTGCTGACCAACGCCATCAAGTACACCGAGCGCGGCGGCATCACCATCAACGCCGGGCTGCACCGCGACCGGGGCATGCTCAGCGTGGAGATCTCGGATACCGGCGTCGGCATCGAGCCCGACGAGATGTCGCGCCTGTTCGAGCCGTTCTACCGCTCGCCCCAGACCGCCGGCATGGCCGAGGGCAGCGGCCTGGGCCTGGCGGTGGTGCGCAGCCTGGTCGACCTCATGGGCGGGCGCATCCAGCTCGATTCGCGCGCCGGACACGGCACGTCGGTCACCGTCGAGGTGCCCATCACGGAAGGCGGCGATGGCCCGGCGGACGCGCCGCCGCACTTCGACACCCACCTGCCCGTGCTGGTGGTGGACGATTCGCGCGACGCGCGGCGCGCCATCGCCGAAGTCATCCGGGCGCTGGGCATCGATGTGGTGGAGGCCGCAGACGGCGCCACCGGTCTGGCCGCCGCCGCCGAGCGCGACTACCAGGCCATCTTCCTCGACATGCAGATGCCCGACCTCAGCGGCTACGAGGTGGCGCGCCGGCTGCGCAAGCCGGGTGATCGGCAGCAGAAGACCCTTCTCGTGCTGATCTCGGCCTGCATGGACCTGGACGACGCCACGGTCGACAGCGTGTTCGACGCCCGCATCGACAAGCCGGTCGGCCGCAAGGACCTGATGGCGGCGCTGGGCCGTGCGGCGCAGCCGCGCCCCTGAAGCGCGCTCAGGCGTGCGGCCGCCCGAGCGCGTCCGATCCGTGCTGCAGCACCTTGGCCACGCTCAGCTGCAGCACGCGCGCATCGCTGCTCGCGCGATGGCGCCGCAACTGCAGGTTGCGCGCAACCATGTCGCGCGTGTCGTCGAAGTGCTCGGCGGCGTACTCGCTCATCAGCTCGCGTAGGTGGCGCAGGCGGAAACTCGGCGAGACGGCGGCCGACTCGAACAGGCGGGCGAGCCACGCGTAGTCGTGGGCCCAGTTGTCGCAGTACACGGTGCGGCCGGCCAGCCTGTGGTTGAGCTCCAGCGCCACCTCGTGGGCGCTGCGGCCGTGGCGCTGCAGCAGCGAGCGCGAGATGCCGTGCATGCGCTCGGCGTCGCCGTCCCAGTGCGTCCAGCTGGCGTCAGGCACGATCAGGGTGCAGTACGCGGTGCCATCGGGCAGCACGAACCCGATCTCGATCGGGTAGCTGCCGCGCCCGAAACCGGAGGCCTCGATGTCGAGCACGCAAGGCAGGCCGGCGTGCGCGGGCTCGGGTTCGACGGTGGAATCGCGTTCGGCGGGGGGGGCGGCCATGGAGAAGTCGTGAGCGCAGGATGCACTGCACAAGCAATATCCGGACGATACCGGACAAAATGGATTTGTCCCCTCTGTGACAACCCTGCTCGGGGCTCGCACTATGGTGTCGATGCCGCGCGCGAAGTAGGCTGGGAATCCAGCGCGCGCGGGCGACTCCGTCCGGCGCACCAAAGGATTGCGATGCCCTTGCCCGAAGAGATTTCCAGCCTCACTTCCCCGATCGACCCGTCCCTGATCGACACCAACGACGGCAGCGTCCCCGCCAACCGCCCCCATTTCGCGTTCTGGCCGCGCCGGCTCGCGCGCACCGTGACGCCGCCGGAGACCTCGCTGTGGCACAACCTGGACGTCGCCGCGCGGCGCTACCCGCGCAAGCCGGCCACGCTCTATTTCGGCCGCGCCAAGAGCTTCTCCGCCCTGCATGACGAGGCGCTGGCCATCGCCGGCTGGCTGCAGGCGCAGGGCGTGCGGCGCGGCGATCGCGTGGCGCTGTTCATGCAGAACTGCCCGCAGTACCTCGTGGCTTTCCACGGCATCCTGCGGGCCGACGCCGTGGTGGTGCCGGTCAACGCGATGAACAAGGCCGAGGAGTTCGGCCATTACATCGTCGATCCGGGTACCAGGGTGGTGATCTGCAGCGCCGAACTGGCCGGCATCGTGGCCACCGCCAACGCGGCGCTGCCGCCCTCGCAACGCGTCGCCCGCGTGCTCGCCACGCGCTACGCCGACGAACTGCCCGAGACCTTCGACGCCGACGTGGCGCCGCCGCCCGCGATGCGCGAGTGGCTGATGGCCGATCCTGCGCTGCCGGCCGGCACGGTGCGCTGGCAGGACGCGCTGGCGCAGGGCCATTCGCCCGGCCCCACCGTGAGCGCCCCGGACGACCTCGCGCTGCTGCCCTACACCTCCGGCACCACCGGCCTGCCCAAGGGCTGCATGCACACCCACCGCACCCTGATGGCCAACGTCGTGGGCGGCGGCGAGTGGGGCTCCGGCAGCGCCGAGAGCGTGGTGCTGGGCGTCGTGCCGATGTTCCATGTCACCGGCATGCTCTATGGCGTCATCTCGCCGATGTTCAGCGGCGCCACCGTGGTCATCATGCCGCGCTGGGATCGCGAGCTGGCCGGTCGCCTCATCTCGCGCCACCGGGTGTCGCACTGGACGTGCATCCCCACGATGATCATCGACCTGTTCGCCAGCCCGAACTACCGCAGCTTCGACCTGAGCAGCCTGCGCTGGCTGTCCGGCGGCGGCGCCGCAATGCCGCAGGCGGTGGCGCAACGCCTGATCGACGAGTTCGGCCTGCACTTCTGCGAAGGCTACGGCCTCACCGAGACGGCCGCGCCCAGCCACGCCAACCCGGCCGAGCGCCCGAAGCTGCAATGCCTGGGCATGCCGTTCTTCGGCGTCGACTCGCGCGTGGTGGATCCGGTCACCCTCCGGGAGATGCCGTCCGGCGAGGTGGGCGAGATCGTCACGCGCGGCCCGATGGTGTTCCGCGGCTACTGGAAGAACCCCGGGGCCACGGCGGCGGCGTTCGTCGAGGTGGAGGGCCGGCGCTACTTCCGCACCGGCGACCTGGGCCACATGGACGCCGACGGCTACTTCTTCATCACCGACCGGCTCAAGCGCATGATCAACGCGAGCGGCTTCAAGGTGTGGCCCTCGGAGGTGGAACTGCTGCTGTACAGGCACCCGGCCGTGCAGGAGGCCTGCGTCATCTCGGCGCAGGATGCCTATCGCGGCGAGACGGTCAAGGCCGTCGTGGTGTTGCGTGCCGAGGCGCGCGGCCAGGTCGTGGAGCGCGACATCGTCACGTGGGCGCACGAGCACATGGCGGCCTACAAGGCGCCGCGCATCGTCGAATTCGTGGAGACGCTGCCCAGGTCCGGTGCCGGCAAGGTGATGTGGCGCCTGCTGCAGGACAAGGAAAACGGCGTCGACGCGAAACACTGAAGGAGACTGGCATGAGCAACACGTTCGTCTGGGTCGACATCCCCGTCGTCGACCTCGACCGCGCGATCGCGTTCTACGGCGCGGTCACCGGCCAGCCCGTGGACAGGGTCGGCGGCCCGGGCTTCACCTTCGGCCTGTTCAAGCACGAAGGCAATTCGGTGGGCGGCTGCCTCGTCGAGGCCAGCGAGGCCATGACGCCGTCGCTGACAGGGCCGCTGGTCTACCTCGACGCCGGCGGTCGCCTCGACGCCGCCGTGGCCGCGGTCGAATCGCGCGGGGGCAAGGTGATCAAGGCGCGCCATTCGATCGCGCCGAACGGGTTCCGCGCGATCGTGGTGGACAGCGAGGGCAATCGCGTCGCGCTGCATTCGATGACCTAGTGTCCGCGGCCCCGCACCGTCTCGCTCACGATCCGCCACACCCGCTCGGCCACCGGCGACAGCGCGCGGTCCTGGCGGCGCACCAGCATCACGGTGCGTTCCAGGCGCGGCTGCAGCGGGCGCACCGCCAGGCCCGGCAGCCCGCCCGGCGGCACGGCCAGGCGCGGCATCACGGTGAGCCCGATCCCGGCCTGCACCATCTGGAACACGGTCGTCGGGTGCGAGAGTTCCTGCTCGATCTTGCATTGCGCGCCATGGCGCTCGAGCGCATCATCGACGTAGCGCCGGCTGCCCGACGCCGCGTCGAGCAGCACCAGCGGCTGGCCCTCGAGCGCCTTCCAGCGCACGCTCGCCCCGCGCGCGAGGCGGTGCGCGGACGGCGTCACCAGCACGAACGGGTCATGCAGGATCGCTTCGCAGTGCAGGTCGTCCACCTCGGGCGGCTCCACCACTACGCCGAAATCGACTTCGCCGCCGCGCACGCTCTCGAGCACCTCCTGCTGGATGCGATCGAGCAGCAGGAAGCGCACGCGCGGCGCCGCGCGGGCGCAGGTGGCGATGCAGGCCGGCATGAGGTAGGCCGACAGCGTAGGGCTGCTGGCCACGCGCACCTTGCCGCCGTCGGCGTCGGCCAGGCCGGCCACGTCGGCCAGCGTGGCGTCCAGCTCGTCGAGGGCGCGGGCCAGCCGGGCCACCAGCGAGCGCCCGGCCTCCGTCAGCGCCACCTCGCGCGTGGTGCGATCGAGCAGGCGCAGCCCCAGGCCGCGCTCCAGGTCGAGGATGGCGCGACTGACGGCCGGTTGCGTCAGCCCCACGGCCTCGCCGGTGCGGCTGAAGTTGCGGGTGCGGGCCACCGACTGGAAGACGCGCAGCTGGCGCAGGGTGACATTCATGATTCCGAATCATAAGTCCATGGAATGAATCGATTTCTCTTTTGAGCGGAGACGCGGTGAAATCGCCTCCATGAAGCGCCCCGCCTTTGTTCCCGACGATTTCACGCTGATGCTGGTGGCCACCGTGGTGCTGGCAACGCTGCTGCCGGCCCAGGGCCTGGCGGCCCGTTTCTTCGACGGCTTCACCACCTTCGCCATCGGCCTGCTGTTCTTCCTGCACGGCGCCAAGCTGTCGCGCGAGGCGATCCGCGCGGGCATCACGCACTGGCGCCTGCACCTGCTCGTGTTCGCGTGCACCTTCGTGCTGTTCCCGGTGCTGGGTGCGGCGCTGAAGCCGTTGCTGCAGCCGCTGGTGACGCCGGCGCTCTACACGGGCGTCCTGTTCCTGTGCGTGCTGCCGGCCACGGTGCAGTCGGCCATCGCGTTCACGTCGATGGCGCGCGGCAACATCCCGGCAGCGGTGTGCAGCGCGTCGGCATCGACGATGCTGGGCGTGTTCATCACGCCGGTGCTGGTGGGCCTCGTCGTGCTGCCCCACGCCGCCGCGACCAGCTCGTTCGACTCGATCGTGCGCATCCTGCTGCAGCTGATGCTGCCGTTCGTCGTGGGCCATCTGTCGCGGCCGTGGATCGGCGGCTGGATGCATCGCCGCAAGCAGATCCTCGGGCTGGTGGACCGCGGCTCGGTCCTGCTGGTGGTCTACACGGCCTTCAGCGCCGCCGTCATCGAGGGCCTGTGGAAGCAGGTGCCCCTGCTGGCGCTGGCCGGCCTGCTGGTGGTCTGCGCGGTGCTGCTGGGCATCGCGCTGTTCCTCACGAGCTGGTTCGCGCGACGCCTCGGGTTCGACAAGGCCGACGAGATCACCATCGTCTTCTGCGGCTCCAAGAAGAGCCTGGCCAGCGGCATCCCCATGGCCAAGGTGTTGTTCCCGGCCCACCTGGTGGGCGCCACGGTGCTGCCGCTGATGCTGTTCCACCAGATGCAGCTGATGGTGTGCGCGGTGCTGGCGCAGCGCTATGCGCGGCGGGTCGAGGATGCACCGGGCAGCGAGTCGGTGCGACTAGGCGGATGACGTCGCGTCAACGCGCCAGCAGCCCCTGCGTCTCCGGATGGCGGCGCATGTACACCTCCACGTAGCTGCACGACGGCTCGACGGTGTAGCCCTTGTCCTGGGCCCAGGCCAGCGCCACGCGCACCAGTTCGGCGGCAATGCCGCGACCGCCGACGGACTCCGGCACGCCGGTGTGCGTCATCCACAGCACGTTGCCGCGCAACTGGTAGTCGGCCACGCACAGCTGGCCCTCCACGGTGGCCTGGAAGCGCTGGCGCGCGGCGTTGTGGGTGACGACGACGCTCATCGGCCCAGCTTCTGCCACAAGAAAGCGAACTGCAGGACGGACATGTCGGCGCGCTGCGCGTTGTCGGCCGCGCCGCCGTGGCCGCCCTCGATGTTCTCGTAGTACAGCACCTCGTGGCCCTGCTCGATCATGCGCGCGGCCATCTTGCGCGCGTGGCCGGGATGCACGCGATCGTCGCGGGTGGACGTGGTGAAGAAGATCGGCGGGTAGCGCGTGTCCTTGTGCACGTTCTGGTACGGGCTGTACTTCGAGATCCAGGCCCATTCGGCCGGGATGTCGGGGTTGCCGTACTCGGCCATCCACGACGCGCCGGCCAGCAGCTTGTTGTAGCGCTTCATGTCCAGCAGCGGCACCTGGCAGCTGACGGCGTTGAAGAGGTCGGGGCGCTGCATCGCGACCGCGCCCACCAGCAGCCCGCCGTTGCTGCCGCCCTCGATGCCCAGGTGGCGCGGGCTGGTCACCTTCGTGGAGATCAGGTCCTCGGCCACGGCCTCGAAGTCGTCGTAGCTGCGTTGCTTGTTCTCCTTGACGGCCGCCTGGTGCCAGGCCGGCCCGTACTCGCCGCCGCCGCGGATGTTGGCGTAGACCCAGACGCCGCCATGCTCGTACCAGGCCTTGCCGATCGTGCCGGAGTAGCTGGGCGTGAGCGAGATCTCGAAGCCGCCGTAGCCGTACAGCAGCGTCGGGCTCCGGCCGTCGTTCGTGGCGCCCCGGGGCCAGATGATGAAGTAGGGCACCTCGGTGCCGTCCTTGGACGTGGCGAACTTCTGCTCCACGCGCATGCCCGTCGCATCGAAGAACTGCGGGCGCGACTTCAACAGCTCGCGCTGGTCGCCGCCGGCGTGGGCCAGGTACAGCGAGTCGGGCGTGAGGAAGTCGGTGTAGCTGAGCAGGTAGGCCTCGGCCAGCGGGTCGTCGGCCACGTGCGGGTCGTGCAGCCCGCGCGCCGACAGCGAGCCGGGGAAGGGCGCGTCGACGGCGCGGCGCTGCCAGCCGTCGGCCGTCGGCGTGACCTCCTCGAGCCGGCCGGCCACGTTGTCCAGCACGTTGAGGAGCACCCTGGTCCGCGTGACGCCGTAGCTGGCCAGCGAGCGCGTGGCGGTGGGCGTGAACAGGGCCGTGAGGCGGCGCTCGCCCTTCAGGTAGGCCGCCGCGTCGCCCACCAGCAGCGAGCCGCGCGGCCAGGTGTGGTCGCCCAGCGTCCAGTCGGAGCGCAGCTCGATCAGCACGCGGTCGCGCCAGAAGGCCAGGCTCGCGTCGTCGGGCTTGGCGACGAGCGTGAGCGCCTTGCCCGCCGGATCGGCGTGGTCCATCAGCCAGACGCGCGAGGTGTAGAAGTCCAGCGACCGGCTGAAGGTGGTGCGCTCGAAGCCCGGCGTGTCGTCGACGTGCATGCCCGACGCGACGTCGGTGTGCTCGCCGGTGAACAGCGTGGTGGCGCCGGCCAGCGGCGTGCCGCGCGACCAGCGCTTGACGACGCTGGGATAGCCCGAGTCGGTGAGGCTGCCCGGGCCGAAGTCGGTGGCCACCAGCAACGTGTTCGCGTCGAGCCAGTCGACGCTGGACTTGGCCTCGGGCAGCGTGAACCCGTCGACGACGAACCGGCGTTCGCCGATGTCGAACTCGCGCACGACCTGTGCGTCGGAGCCGCCGCGCGACAACATCACCAGGCAGCGTTCGTACTTCGGCGCGAGGCAGCTGGCGCCGTGCCAGACCCAGTTCTCGCTCTCGGTCCTGGCGAGCGCGTCGAGGTCGATCACCACCTCCCAGGCCGGCTGCGGCTCGCGGTACTCGGCCAGCGTGGTGCGGCGCCACAGGCCGCGCGGGTTCGCGTCGTCGCGCCAGAAGTTCCAGAGCCAGTCGCCGCGGCGCACCACGTCGGGGATCTGTTCCCTGGAGTCGAGGATCGCGCGCACCTGGTCGCGCGTCTGCCCGAACAGCGGCCAGGCCTCGAGCACCTTGCGCGACCGCGCGTTGCGCTCGCGCACCCAGTCGAGCGCGCTGTCGCCGAGCACGTCCTCCAGCCACAGGTTGGGGTCGTCGGACGAACTGGCGGCGGGCGCGGCGGCGAGGTTGCCGGTGTCGTGGGCCATGGGCGTTGTCGGCGCGGCCGCCAGCGCGGCGGTCGCCATCGGGAGTCGGAATGTCTTCATCATCGCAGAGGGGTGGGCGCGATGGGCCTTCGCGGCCTCGTGGGCCGGTCGGGGATGGGGCCATTCCGGCCCGGCCGACAGCGGGTGGAATCTCCTCGCGGCGAGCGGGGAGGTCGGGCGGGGCCGTATCCTCCCGGGTTTCCGGCGCAGCCGGCGGTGCCATCCTGGCCGCCCGACCGCAGACCCGGTCCGTCGACGCCGATTCTTCCAACAAGACCGCAGCCATGACCGCCCAAAATCCCCTCCTCGCCGACTGGAAGACGCCCTTCGCCCTGCCGCCGTTCGACCGGATCCGCGCCACCGATTTCGCGCCGGCCTTCGAGGCGGCGATGCAGGCGCAGCGCGCCGAGGTGGAGGCGATCGCGACACTCGCCGAGCCGGCGGACTTCGACAACACGGTGGCCGCGTTCGACCGCAGCGGCCGCCTGCTGTCGCGCATCGAGGCCGCGTTCCACGCTCTGGCCGCGTCGCACACCTCACCCGAGATCCAGTCCGTGCAGCGCGAGCTCGCCGGCCCGCTGGCCGCGCACGACAGCGCCGTGATGATGCACGCGGGCCTGTTCGCGCGGCTCGACGCGGTGCATGCCGCGCGCCACGACTCGTCCCTGACTCCGGAGCAACTGCGCCTCGTGGAACGCCTGCACGTCGACTTCGTGCGTGCCGGCGCCCGGCTGGGCCAGGACAAGCAGCCGCGCTACGCGCAGATCATGGAGCGCCTCGCGCAGCTCACCACGCGCTTCGCGCAGAACGTGCTGGCCGACGAGGCCGGCTTCCAGCTGGAGCTGGCCGACGACGAGCTCGACGGCCTGCCGCCTTTCGTGCGCGCCTCGGCGCGCCAGGCCGCCAGCGATCGCGGCCTGGGCGAAGGTCGGCAGGTCGTCACGCTGTCGCGCTCGCTGATCGTGCCGTTCCTCACGTTCTCCGCGCGGCGCGACCTGCGCGAGAAGGCCTGGCGCGCCTGGGTGGGCCGCGGCGAGAACGCGGGCGAGACCGACAACCGCGACGTGGCGCGCGACATCCTGCGCCTGCGCCAGGAGCAGGCCTGGATGCACGGCCACGCGAGCTACGCCGAATACGCGCTGGCCAACACCATGGCCGGCAGCATCGCGTCGGTCAACAACCTGCTCGACGACGTCTACGCGCGCGCGCTGGCGGCGCTGCAGGACGAGCGCACGGCCGTGCACGAGGCCTTGCGCGACGCCGGCGTCGCGAGCCCCTACAACGCCTGGGACTGGCGCTTCGGTTCCGAGCGCGTGCGCCAGCAGCGCTACGCGTTCGACGACGGCGAGGTCAAGCCGTACTTCTCGCTCGATCGCATGGTGCAGGCCGCATTCGACTGCGCGCAGCGCCTGTTCGGCATCCGCATGGTGCGCAACGACGCGATTCCCGTGTACCACCCGGACGTCGTGCCCTACGAGGTGCACGACGGCGACAGGCTGATCGGCATCTTCCTGCACGACAACTTCGCGCGCCAGACCAAGCGCTCCGGCGCGTGGATGAGTTCACTGCGTTCGCAGTCGCGCAACGGCGGCGTCGACCTGCCGGTGATCATGAACAACAACAACTTCGCCAAGGGCGCGCCGGGCGAGCCCACGCTGCTGTCGTTCGACGATGCGCGCACGCTGTTCCACGAGTTCGGCCACGGACTGCACGGGCTGCTGTCCGACGTCACCTACCAGCGCCTGTCGGGCACCAACGTGCTGCGCGACTTCGTCGAGCTGCCTTCCCAGCTGTTCGAGCACTGGCTGCTGGAGCCCGAGGTGATCGCGCGCCACGCGCGTCACTGGCAGACCGGCGAGCCGATTCCCGAGACGCTGGTGCGCCGGCTGCAGGAGGCACGTCGCTGGGGCCAGGCCTACGAGACCGTGCGCTACGCCGGCAGCGCGCTGGTGGACATGGCCGTGCACTCGCGCATCGACAAGGAGCCGCCGTCCGACCTGCCCGAGTTCGAGGCCGCCACGCTGGCGCGCCTGAACCTGCCGCCGGAGGTGGGCGTCAACCACCGCCTGCTGCACTTCCAGCACCTGTTCTCGGGCGCGTCATACGCCGCGGGGTATTACGTCTACCTGTGGGCCGAGGTGCTGGACGCCGATGCCTTCGACGCCTTCAAGGAGGCCGGCAGCGCCTTCGACCCGGTGGTGGCGGCGCGGCTGCGCCAGTGCATCTACGGCGCCGGCGACAGCGTGGCGCCGCAGCAGGCCTACGCGGCCTTCCGCGGGCGCATGCCGTCGATCGAGCCGTTGCTGCGCAAGCGCGGGCTGCTGCCCGAGGGCGTCGAGTACTGAGCTACTTCTGCGGCGCCGTGCAATCCGGCACGTCCACGCCCTGGTCGACGATGACGCGCCAGCGGCCGTCGCCATCCTTGCGCCAGATCGTGGTGAAGCGCGAGATCGCCTTGCCGGCCGCGTCGCGCGCGAGTCCGGTCGAGACGGCGTAGCGGCCGTCGGTGGAGGCCGCGACGGCGTCGGGAGCCCAGCTGAACGGCGCCTGCGGGCCGTCGAAGAAGCCCTTCCACGTCTCCACGACGGCCGCGCGGCCGATGTGCGGCTTGTTGCCGTTGAAGACGGCGTCCTCGGCCACGAAATCCGTGAAGCGGTCGAGGCGGCGGTCGGCCATGGTCCCGGCGAACGCGGTCTCCCCGGCCTTGACCTCGGCGGCGACGGCGGCCAGGTCGGCGGCCGACGGCAGCGTGGCGGCAGCCGCGTGGAACGCGAACAGCAGGAGGACGCAGGCGAGCAGGGCAGGGCGCATGGCGAGGTCCGGGCAGTTCAAGCTGAGGCGATTGTGGCCGTGTCTTGACAGCCCGCGCAAGCGGGCGCAAAGTCGCGCCTCCCTTCAACCGTTTTCACCAGCAGGAGGTCGCCATGGATACTCACATCGCCAGCGCGTCGGCCGCCATGCCGTCACGGTTCTCGAAGGCTTGCGGCCGCTGATCCAGCGCCCCGCCTCCGGTGCCCGCCCGGGCACCGACGTCATCCGGTTCCGACGCCCACACTTCCATCGCCGGCCTTGACCGTGCAAGGCCTTTCTTCGTTCGCGCTCCGCGGAGTGCGAGCGAGGCTGCCGCATCGACGACATCGTCCCTGCGGCGCGTCCGGAACGAATCCCAATGCAAGACTCCCTCGATCTTCGCGCGCTGCGCGACATCGGACTTTCCCACGCCACGGTGCAGGCGGCGCTCGCGCACGCCCGCCCGGAGGGCACGCGGCTCGCGCGTGTCATCGAGATCCAGCGCGATCACCTGCTGGTGGACGACGGCACCCGCGCTCATGCCGTCGTGCCCGCCAGCGCCCTGCGTGCGGCGCTCGAGCGCGAACGCGACCCGCTGGTCGTGGGCGACTGGGTGTGGTGGCGACCCGCGACGTCCGCGCGCGAGCGTGACGTCGTGGCCGCGCGCCTGCCCGCGCGCAACCGGCTGGCGCGACGCGACCCGGCCGGCAGCCGCCAGGGCCTGGTCGCCAACATCGACATCGCGTTCATCGTGATGGGCCTGGACAACGACTTCAACCTGCGCCGCCTCGACCGCTTCCTCGTGCTGGCGCATTCGGCCGACGTGCGCGTGGTGGTGGTGCTGACGAAGGCAGACGGATGCCCCGATCCCGACCGGGCCATCGCTCGCGTGCGCGCCCACGTGGGCGACGCGCGCGACGACATCGCGGTGCTGGCGGTGGACGGCCGCGCGCCGGGCGCCGCGCAGGCGCTGGCGCCGTGGCTGGTGCGTGGTTCGACGCTGGTGACGCTGGGCTCCAGCGGCGCCGGCAAGACCACGCTCACCAACACGCTGACGAGCGCCGCCGCGACGACCCACGCGGTGCGCGCGACCGACGAACGCGGCCAGCACACGACGACAGTGCGCACGTTGCACCGCGTCGAGGGCGGCGCCTGCCTCATCGACACGCCGGGCCTGCGGCAACTGTGGCTGGACGCCGATCCGGACACGCTCAACGACGCCTTCCCCGAGATCGGCACGCTCGCGCTGCGGTGCCGCTACCGCAACTGCCGCCACGCGCAGGAGCCCGGCTGCGCGGTACGCGAGCAGCTGTCGCCCGCGCGACTGGTGAGCTTCCAGAAGCTGCTGCGCGAGGCCAATCGCGAAAGCGAGGACCCGTTCCAGCGGCGGCGCCAGGTGGCCGCGATGAAGCAGCGGACGCGGGACAACCGGGCGCGCACTGCGGCGCGGGGGGCGGGTGAAGCACCATGAAAAATGGCCGCCCGTTGCGGGGCGGCCATTCGTGGGATCAGTTCAGCGCGCCGGAGCGCGCGTCACGTTCAGCGCGGCGTGCGATTGCGCGAGCCGGGGCCCGGGCCGCCGGGGCCGCTGCGCTTCGCGCCGAAGGCCGGGCGTTCGCCGAAGGCCGGACGGTCGCCTTGCGGGCGGGCGAAGGGGCGGTCGCCGCCTTCACGGTTGAACGCCGGACGGTCGCCTTGCGGGCGGGCGAAAGGACGATCGCCGCCTTCACGGTTGAACGCCGGACGATCGCCGCCTTCACGCGGGGCGCCGCCCTGGAACGGGTGCGCCGGGCCGCGATTGTCCGGGCGCTGGCCACGGTAGTCGCCGCGCGGGCCGTTGAAGGCCGGGCGATCGCCGCCGGGGTTGCCGCCGAAGTTGCCGCGGTTGTCGCCTTCGCGATTGAATTGCGGACGTTCGCCGCCCTGGTTGCGGTCGCCGCCAAAGTTCGGACGATCGCCGCCGAAGCCCGGACGTGGGCCGTAGCCCGGACGGTCGCCGCCGCGCGGGCCGTTGAAGCCGCCGCGGTTGCCGCCGAAGCTGGGACGATGGCCGCCACCGAACGAACGCTCTTCGCTGAAGTTGCCGGAGCCCGGACGCTGCGTGGCCGGAGCCTGCAGGCGCGGCTCGAGGCCCGGAACGACAGACGCCGGGATGTTGTGCGTGGTGAAGCGCTCGATGCGGCGGATCATCGGGATGTCGCGACGCTCGGCGATGGTGATCGCCAGGCCCGAACGGCCGGCACGACCGGTGCGGCCGATGCGGTGGACGTAGTCTTCCGCCTTCATCGGCAGGCCGTAGTTGATGACGTGCGTGATGGTGGGCACGTCGATGCCGCGCGCGGCGACGTCGGTGGCCACGAGCACCTTCAACTGCTTCATGCGCAGCGCGCCGAGGACGCGGTTGCGACGGCCTTGCGGCATGCCGCCGTGCAGGGCGGCGACGGAGTGGCCGATCTGCGAGAGGCGGTCGGCCAGTTCGTCGGCGTCACGCTGCGTGCTCGTGAAGACGACGGCCTGTTCCATGCTGCGGTCGGTGAGCAGCTGGTCGAGCAGGTCGTCGCGGTGCTTGCGGTTGTCCGCCCAGTGCAGGCGTTGCTCGATGCCCGAGTGCTGCTCGGTGGGCGCGGAGACGCGGATGCGTTGCGCGTCGTGCGTCAGTTCCTTGGCCAGGCCGCCGACGGTGCCGTCGAAGGTCGCGCTGAACATCATGGTCTGGCGCTCGGCCGACAGTTCCTTGGCGATCAGGTGGATGTCGTCGATGAAGCCCATGTCGAGCATGCGATCGGCCTCGTCCAGGATCAGCAGTTCGACCTGCGACATCATGGCCTTGCCGCTGCCCATGTGGTCGATCAGGCGACCCGGGGTGCCGATGAGGATGTCGAGCGGGCCGCGCAGGGCCTTCAGCTGGGCCGCGTACGGCACGCCGCCGACGATCGTGGCGACCTTCAGGCCCTGCACGTTGCGACCGTAGACGGAGCAGGCCTTGCTGACCTGCATGGCCAGTTCGCGGGTCGGGGCGAGCACGAGCACGCGCGGGCCGCTCGGCTGGCCGCGTTCGCGCTTCTTGGCCGGGTCGCGGCGCGCTTCGATCACGCGTTGCAGGGCCGGCAGCACGAAGGCCGCGGTCTTGCCGCTGCCGGTGCGCGAGGAAACGAGCAGGTCGACGCCGGAGATGGCGGCGGGGATCGCCTGCAGCTGCACGTCGGTCGGCTCGGTGTAGCCGGCTTCCGTCACGGAGCGAAGGATCTCGGGGGCGAGGCCCAGGCTCGAGAAGCCGGAGGCTTGCGCCTCTTGCGGCACGTCTTGTTGTTGTTCTTCGTTGCCCAGGTTGGGCTGGAGGTCGAAACTCATGGATTGCTTTCAAGCACAGCGTCACCCACGTGCCCAGGGTTCTCCCGAGTACGAAGTGAGCGCCACGGCGCCGCCTGCCAAAGATGAGAGCTTGGCAGCACCAATAAGGTCGCGTTAGAAGATAACGGGGCTGCCACCGCGTGAGGCCAAGATGGCCAGCGGAGGGTTGTTGCCCAGGAAACGTCTGGTAGCGACGGCATCGCCGCCGACCACAACCGTTTCCGAGTGCTTGTCACTGTGCGATGAGCACCAGGAATAACCCTGATGTCATCAGTGATTTGCAGCAGACCGGCTTGAGAAGGTCAGAGGGGATGAGCGGAGACGAGCGCGCTTTCTGGATGCCTTCCCTGTGACAGGAAGACGTTCTGGAAGTGCATTCGCAGCGTCAACTCGTATTTTGCCAGAATTTTCCACTTCGTGTTGTGTTCTACGATGACAAGTTTGCTGCAACAGCTGCCAAAGAGATCACAGATGCCCGAGAACAAGACGACCAAGCCCCTGAGCCATGTCCTGGTGGTCAGCGCCGATCCGGGCTGGCGCGACGAGGTGGTGGCGGGCGTGAACGCGGCCGCGCAGACGCTCGACAACCCGTTCGAGCTGCTGGCCGTGGCCGCCGCCCACGCGACCGCCGCGATCGCGGCCGTGCAAGCCGACGGGGACGTGCAGATCGTCCTGCTCGACCACGGCGACCACGCCCCGGGCCGCCACGAGGACGTCGCCGCGATGGCCCGGGAGATCATCGCGCTGCGTCCCGAGCTGTCGCTTTACGTGACGCTCGAGGACGACGAGAACAAGCTGCTGCTGGAGAGCCTGGCCAGCAACGTGGTGCACGGCTACTTCTACCGCGGCGAGCGCGACTACAACGGCTGGGCCCGCATCCTCGCCGCCGAGATCGCCGAGAAGTCGGCCACGCCGTTCTACGACCAGCTCAAGACCTACGTGCGCATGGCCAAGGACAGCTGGCACACGCCCGGCCACGCCGGCGGCGACTCGCTCAAGGGCAGCCCGTGGGTGGGTGACTTCTACGATTTCGCCGGCGAGAACCTGCTGCGCGCCGACCTCTCGGTGTCGGTGGAGATGCTCGATTCGCTGCTGCACCCCACCGGCGTCATCGTGCAGGCGCAGCGCCTGGCCGCGCAGGCCTTCGGCGCCAGGAAGACCTACTTCGCCACCAACGGCACGTCCACCGCCAACAAGGTGATCTTCCAGACGCTGCTGGCCCCGGGCGACAAGATGCTGCTCGACCGCAACTGCCACAAGTCGGTCCACCACGGCGTGATCCTGTCGGGCGCGCAGCCGATCTACCTCGACTCGTCGGTCAACCGCAAGTACGGCCTGTTCGGCCCGGTGCCGCGCGCCACGGTGCTGGCCGCCATCGCGCAGCATCCGGATGCGCGCGTGCTGATCCTCACCTCTTGCACCTACGACGGCCTGCGCTACGAGCTCAAGCCCATCATCGAGGCGGCGCACGCCGCGGGCATCAAGGTGATCGTCGACGAAGCCTGGTACGGCCACGCGCGCTTCCATCCGGCGCTGCGTCCCACCGCGCTGGAGAGCGGCGCCGACTACTGCACGCAGAGCACGCACAAGGTGCTGTCGGCCTTCTCGCAGGCCAGCATGATCCACGTGAACGACCCGCTGTTCGACGAGCACCTGTTCCGCGAGAACTTCAACATGCACGCGTCCACCAGCCCGCAGTACAACCTGATCGCGAGCCTGGACGTGGCGCGCAAGCAGGCGGTGATGGAGGGCTACCGGCTGCTCGACCGTTCGCTGAAGTACGCGCAGGAGCTGCGCGAGAAGATCAACGCCACGGGCGTGTTCCGCGCGCTGGAGCTCGCCGACCTGCTGCCCGCGGAGCTGGCCGACGACGGCATCCGGCTCGACCCCACCAAGATCACGATCGACATCACGGCCTCGGGCTTCTCGTCGGACGAGCTGCGCGAGGAGCTGTTCGAGCGCTTCAACATCCAGGTGGAGAAGTCCACGCACAACACGCTCACGCTGCTGCTGACGGTGGGCACCACGCGCTCCAAGGTGTCGCGCCTGTTCGACGCGCTGCTGCGCCTGTCCAAGGAGCGCCGGCCCGAGCGCGCCAGCGCGCGCATGCCCGAGCTGCCGCGCTTCTCGCACCTGGCCTGCCTGCCGCGCGACGCGTTCTACGAGTACGGCGAGCGCATCCCGCTGCTGGACGACCAGGGCCAGCCGAATCCTGCGCTGGACGGCCGCGTGTGCTGCGACCAGATCACGCCATACCCGCCGGGCATTCCGGTGCTGGTGCCGGGCCAGGTGATCACGCCCGAGATCATGGCCTTCCTCACGCGCATCATGCGCATGCAGAAGTCCATCGAGATGCACGGGCTGGCCACGCACGACGGCGAGCCGTCGCTGCGCGTGCTGGCGCCGGGCGAGCTGGAGGCGATGGGCAGCCGAACCATTCTGTGAGCGGGACGCCGCGCCAACCCGGTACCGGGATGCGCGAAAGCGCTGTCACGCCTACACTCCTGAAACCGCCAGCCACCCGCCGCCCGCACGATGACCCAGCCTCCCGCCCGCCGCAAGCGCTCGCCCGCCACCGCCTCCATGCCGCCCGGCACGAGCTCGGTGACGCTCGGGATGGTGGCCAAGGCGGCCGGGGTCTCGCCGAGCACGGTGTCGCGCATCCTCAACGGCACCGCCACGGTGAGCCCTGAGAAGCGCGAGGCCATCGACGAGGCCATCCGCACGCTGGGCTTCCGGCCCAACCCGGTGGCACGTGGCCTGGCCGGCGGCCGCACGCTGAGCGTGGGCGTGCTCACGCAGACGATCAACAGCCCGTTCTACGGCGAGGCGCTGCGCGGCATCGAGGATCGCCTCGAGGTTGCCGACTACATCCCCATCTTCGTCAGCGGCCACTGGCACGAGGCCGAGGAACGCAAGGCGATGGAGGCGCTGATGTCGCGCCGCGTCGACGGTCTGATCGTGCTGGCGGGCCGCATGTCCAACGAGTCGCTGGAGGCCTACGCGCAGCAGGTGCCCATGGTGGTGGTGGGGCGCGAGCTGCGCACCGAGCGCATCTTCTCGATCGACTTCGACAACCACACCGGCGGCCTGCTGGCCACCCGGCACCTGATCGAGTGCGGCCACCGCCGCATCGCGTTCATCGCCGGCGATCCCATCCACAAGGACGCGCTCGACCGCGAGGCCGGCTACCGCGCCGCGCTGGAGCACGCGGGCATCGCGTTCGATCCGGCGCTCGTGCTCAAGGGCGACTTCACCGAGGCCGGCGGCCTGCTGGCCGTCAACCGGCTGCTGGAGAGCGGCCTGGCGTTCAGCGCCATCTTCGCCGCCAACGACCAGACGGCCATCGGCGCCGCGCTGGGCCTGTACCGGCGCAACGTGCGCGTGCCCGACGACGTCTCGCTGGTGGGTTTCGACGACCTGGCGCCCGCCAAGTTCTCGGTGCCACCGCTCACCACCATCCGCCAGTCGGTCTACGAGATCGGCTCCGAGGCTGCATCGGCGATGTTGGCCATGCTCAAGGGCGTCGAGCCCGCGGTGAACCTGCCGACGCCGGAACTGATCGCCCGCGAGTCGACGCGGCGCGTCGTTCGTTAGGTCGTTGCGCGCGCAGGCGCGGAATCCATCGCAAGCGGCAGAGGCGTTCGCCAGCGTGGATCCCGGGACGTCGTGCAGGATGCCACGGGCCTTGGCAGGGCCGCTGTCGTCGACCGGCTATCATGAAAGCGCTTGCATGACGCCATGACGGCCTCGTGCGCGCCACTTCGCCCTCCGCGCCGCACAACCGGCCTTCCATGCTCGGGTTTACGCTGTAACGGCGCGGCGGCTCCCCGTTCAACAATGCTGAAAGCGCTTTCAAAATGTGGCGCCCGACTCCGATTCCCGCCAAGAAGATCCAAGACAAACCATGCTGACGACGCTTGCGCCGCGCGCCCGCGGCTCCGTGCCTGCGGGCCCTTGTGCCGGAGCCCGATGAGCTCCAGCCCCGACTTTCTGCACGGCCTGCGCACGTCGCCCACGCGCCGCACGCTGCTTGCCGCCGGCCTGGGCGTCGCATTGGCGCCGTCGCTGCGCGCCGCGCCGGCCCGCACGCTGACGGTGGCCGCTTTTCCGCTGGTCGACCAGATCCTCAGGGACGCCGCGCCGTCCTGGGCCCGGCGCCACCCGGACGTCGCACTCGACGTGGTCACGCGCCAGTACGACGACCACCACACCGCGATGACGACGGCGCTGTCGACCTCGGTGTACCTGCCCGACGTGATGGCGCTCGAGTCGTCCTTCGTGGGCAAGTTCTCGCTCGGCGGCGGCCTGTCCGACCTGCTGCAGCCGCGCTACGACATCGGCCGCTACCGCGACCGCTACGTGGCCTACGCGTACGACCAGGCCGTCAACCGCCGCGGCCAGGTCGTGGCCGCGCCGACCGACATCGGTCCCGGCACGCTGCTCTATCGCAAGGACATGCTCGAACGCGCGGGCCTGGCGGAGGCCGACCTGCAGCCCTCCTGGGACGCCTACGTCGACGCCGGCATGAAGATCAGGAAGGCCACCGGCGCCAACCTGATCGGCAACGTGAAGACGCTCAAGGACCTGATGATCCGCAGCGGCCTCGAGAAGGGCCAGGGCATCTACTTCGACAGCGACTCGAACGTGCTGGTGGACACGCCGCGCTTCCATCGCGCCTTCGAGATCGCGCTGCGCGTGCGGCGCAACCGCCTCGACGGACATCTCGACACCTGGAGCAACGAATGGGCCGAGGCCTTCCGCCGCGGCCAGACGGCCACCGAGCTGGGCGGCTCGTGGATGGTGGGCCAGCTGGCCAACTGGGTGGCGCCCACCACCGCGGGCCTGTGGCGCGCCGCGCAACTGCCCGAGAGCAGCTGGGTGTCCTACGGCGGCACGTACTACGCGATCCCACGCGATTCCGACCCCGCCAACAAGGCGCTGGCCTGGGAGCTGATCGAGATGATGACGCTCGACCCGGCGCGCCAGCTGGCCGCGCTGAAGACGCAGGACGCGTTCCCGGCGCTGCTGGCCGCGCAGGACGATCCGTTCATCGGGGAGCCGCAGGCCTTCCTCGGCGGCCAGCGCGCCCGCCTGGTCTGGCGCGAGGCCGCGCGCCGCATCGCCGCGACCGCCGTGCACAAGCAGAGCAACTTCGCCGAGGACGCCGTCAACGCCGAGCTCGACTACGTGCTCGACGACGGCAAGGACATCCGGCAGGCGCTGGCCGACGCGGCCAGCCTCCTCGAACTCCGCGCGAAACGTTGAAATGACGCCCCCCACGCTCAATCCTTTCGCTGCCCCCCGAGGGGGCGGTCAGCGCCTGCGGGCGGCCGGGCGGCACTGACATGCGCCTGCCCGCCTTCCTCCGCCTGTCGCCCCGATGGGCGCCCTATGTCTTCATCAGCCCGTTCCTGCTGCTGTTCGCCGTGTTCAGCCTGTTCCCGCTGTGCTTCTCGCTGTACCTCGCGTTCCAGTCGTGGGAGCCCACCGGCGGCCTGCGCGCGATGGAATTCGTCGGCATGTCCAATTTCACGTTCGCGATCAAGGACGGCTGGTTCTGGATGTCGCTGCGCAACACGCTGTGGCTGGCGCTCGCGTCGGGCGTGCCGCAGCACCTGGTTGCGATCCCGCTGGCGGCGTTCATCCACACGTCGTTCATGCGGCTGCGCGACGGCGTGATGGCCATCTACTTCCTGCCCTACATCACGTCGACGGTCGCCATCGCGATCATGTTCCGGTCCCTGTTCTCGCAGGACTACGGCATGATCAACGCGGCACTCGCCGGGCTGTTCGGGATGGCGCACACCGACTGGCTGACGAACGCGCAGCACATCAAGCCGGCGATCGCCTTCATCGTGTTCTGGCGCTATGTCGGCTTCAACACGGTGCTGTACCTGGCCGCGATGCAGACCATCCCGGGCGATCTGTACGAAGCCGCCACGCTGGACGGCGCGAGCCGCTGGAAGCAGTTCCTGCACATCACGCTGCCCAGCATCAAGCCGATGATCTTCTTCGGCGTGACGCTGAGCGTCATCGGCGGCCTGCAGCTGTTCGAGGAGCCCTTCATCCTCACGGGCGGCAAGGGCGGCCCGCAGCAGGCGGCCATGACGTCGGCGGTGTACCTGTTCCGCGAGGCCTTCGACTTCAACGACTTCGGCGGCGCGAGCGCGATGTCCTGGCTCTTGTTCGTGGTCGTGGCGCTGCTGACGTGGATCACGAACCTGGCCTTCCGGCCGCGAAAGGGACGGGCATGAGCGTCGCCGCCATCACCCCGGCACCCGTCATCGGCCATGGCGCCGCCGGCGCGCGCACCGTGCGCTGGTCGGCCTACCTGATCGTCGGGATCGGCGCGCTGTTCATGCTGGCGCCGTTCTGGTTCATGTTCGTCTTCGCCACCCACTCGCGCGGCGAGATCTTCAACCTGCCGCCGCCGCTGTGGTTCGGCCACGACCTTCTCGCCAACTTCAGGCTGCTGACCCAGCGCATCCCGTTCTGGCTCAACCTGGGCTGGAGCCTCTACGTGGCGCTGATGGCCACCGTGCTGACGCTGCTGTTCTGCTCGATGGCCGGCTACGCGTTCGCGCTGATGGAGTTCCGCTTCAGGAAGGCGCTGTTCGGCCTCGTGATGGCCACGATGCTGCTGCCGTCGTTCATGAACATGATCCCGATGTTCATGATCATGGACGCGCTCGGCTGGATCGACCAGCAGCGTGCGCTGTACGTGCCCGGCGCGGCGAGCGCGTTCGGCATCTTCCTGATGCGCCAGTTCGCGTCGTCGGCCGTGCCGAAGGAGCTGCTCGAGGCCGCGCGCATGGACGGCTGCGGCGAGTTCTCCCTCTACTGGCGCATCGTGCTGCCGCTGATGAAGCCGGCCCTCGGCACGCTGGCCCTGATCACGTTCATCCAGTCCTGGAACAACTTCATCAACCCGCTGATCGTGATGCGCAGCCTGCCCAACTACACGTTGCCGCTGGCCATTCGCAGCCTGCAGTCCACGATGAACACCGAGTGGGGCGCGCTGATGTGCGGTTCGGCCATCGCCACGATCCCGCTCACCGTCCTCTTCGCGATCACCTCGCGTCAACTCATCGCCGGCCTGACCGCCGGCGCCGTGAAGTAGGGGCCCGCGAGGCTCAGACGTCAAGAAAGCGCCATGCCCGACATCAACGACCTCTCCCGCCAGTTCCCACCCGATTTCGTCTGGGGCGTGGCCACGAGCGCCTTCCAGATCGAGGGCGCCGCCTTCGAAGACGGCAAGGGCGAATCGATCTGGGATCGCTTCTGCCGCGTGCCCGGCGCGATCGCCGACGCGAGCAACGGCGACGTCGCCTGCGACCACTACCACCGGCTCGACGCCGACCTGGACCTGATCGCGGGCCTGGGGGTCGACCTGTACCGCTTCTCCGTCGCGTGGCCGCGCGTGCAGCCGCTGGGCGAGGGCGCGTGGAACGAGAAGGGCCTGGCGTTCTACGACCGCCTCGTCGACGGGCTGCTGGCGCGCGGCCTCGCGCCGCACCTCACGCTCAACCACTGGGACCTGCCCCAGGCGCTGCAGGACAAGGGCGGCTGGGAATCGCGCGACACCGTGCACCGCTTCGTCGACTACGCGCTGGGCGTCCAGCGCCGGCTGGGCGATCGCCTGGCCGCCATCACCACGCACAACGAGCCCTGGGTGGTGGCGGTGCTGGGCAACGAGGAGGGCACGTTCGCGCCGGGCCTCAAGTCGCGCCGCGTCGCCGCCCAGGTGGCGCACCACCTGCTGCTGAGCCACGGCCTCGCGGTGCGCGCGCTGCGCGCCGAGGGCGCCACGGCCAAGCTGGGCCTGGTGCTGAACATGGCCCACCAGATGCCGCTCACCCAGTCGCCGGCCGATCGGGCCAAGGCCCGGCTCGACGACGCGCGCGGCCGCCGCTGGTACGCCGACCCGGTGTTCAAGGGCCGCTATCCGCCCGAGATCCTCGCCGAGCTCGGCGCCGACGCGCCCGTGGTCGAGCCGGGCGACATGGCGGTCATCGCCACGCCGATCGACTACCTGGGCATCAACTACTACTCGCGCGCGCTGTCCAGCGCCGCCCGTCCTGTCGAGGCGAGGGACAAGCCCTACCCGAAGACCGACATGGGCTGGGAGATCTACCCCGACGGCCTGCGCGAGCTGCTGTTGACGCTGCACCGCGACTACACCCTGCCGCCCACCTACATCACCGAGAACGGCGGCGCGTTTCCCGATGCGAACACGAGCGGCCAGGTGCACGACGCCGACCGAACCGACTACCTCGCCACCCACATCAACGCGGTGGGCGAGGCGCTTGCGGCAGGCGTGCCGATGGCCGGCTACATGGTGTGGAGCCTGATGGACAACTTCGAATGGTCCAGCGGCTACGCCAAGCGCTTCGGCATCGTGCACGTGGACTACGACACGCTGGCGCGCACGCCCAAGGACAGTGCGCTGTGGTATCGCGACCTGGTGGCCCGGTGCCGCGCGCTGCGCAAGGCGGGGGCCTGACCATGGGCAGCGTCAGCCTGCGCGGCGTGCGCAAGTCCTTCGGCACCGTCGACGTGATCAAGGGCGTCGACCTCGAGGTGGACGACGGCGAGTTCCTGGTCTTCGTCGGGCCCTCGGGCTGCGGCAAGTCCACGATGCTGCGCATGATCGCGGGCCTCGAGGCGATCGATGGCGGCGACCTGGTCATCGACGGCCAGCGCGCCAACGACGTGCGGCCGTCCGACCGCGGCGCCGCGATGGTGTTCCAGAGCTACGCGCTCTATCCGCACATGACGGTGGCCGAGAACATGGGCTTCGCGCTGAAGATGGCCGGCGCCGGCCGCGCCGAGCGCGACGAGCAGGTGCGGCGCGCCGCCGACGTGCTGCGCATCGGCGACCTGCTTGGGCGCATGCCCAGGGAGCTGTCGGGCGGCCAGCGCCAGCGCGTGGCCATCGGGCGCGCCATCGTGCGCAAGCCGCGCGTGTTCCTGTTCGACGAGCCGCTGTCCAACCTCGACGCGGCACTCCGCGTGAACATGCGCATCGAGCTGTCGCGACTGCACCGCGAACTGGGCACGACGATGATCTACGTCACGCACGACCAGGTCGAGGCGATGACCATGGGCACGCGCATCGCGGTGTTCAACCAGGGACGCATCGAGCAGCTGGGCGCGCCGCTGTCGCTGTACAACGCGCCGATCAACGAGTTCGTGGCCGGCTTCCTCGGCGCGCCGCGCATCAACCTGGTGGACCAGCCGGCGCTGGACGCGACGCCGGTGCACCGCGCGCTGTGGTCGCTGCTGCTGCCCGCGGCGAACGCGCAGGCGCGCCGTGCGGGCGTGCGCTCGGAACACCTGCGCGTGGGCGCGCTCGGGTCGGGCGTGCCCGCCACCGTGGTGATGGCCGAGCACCTGGGCGACATCTCGGTGCTGCACCTGCGCGTGGACGGCATCGCCGAATTGCTGCACGCGAAAGTGGACGCGGGCCACGCGCACCTGGGCGCAGGCGCGACGGTGGGCATCGTGCCCGACATCGCTCAGGTGATGACGTTCGACGCCGCCGGCCAGCGGATCGGATGATGCGCGCGCTCGTGGCCATCGCGCTGGCCGGCCTCGGCGCGGTTGCGCAGGCGGCCGACGCCCCGCCGCCCGCCGAGCGGCTGCGCCCGCCGGACGGCTGGGTGGTGACGTGGCGCGACGAGTTCGACGTCGACGGCCTGCCCGACCCGAAGAAGTGGGCCAACGACACGTACTTCAACAAGGGCGGCTGGTTCAACCACGAGGCGCAGTACTACGCGGCGCCACGCGCGCAGAACGCGGTCGTCAGCGGCGGCCGGCTGCTGATCACCGCGCGCAAGGAAGCGCTGTCCACGGCGCCGGACTGGGGCGGCCAGCCGTACACGTCGGCGCGCCTGCTCACGCGCGGCCTGGCCGAGTGGACCTACGGCTTCTTCGAGGTCCGGGCGAAGCTGCCCTGCGGACTCGGCACCTGGCCCGCGATCTGGATGCTGGGCAGCCGGGGCGACTGGCCGGCCAACGGCGAACTCGACCTCATGGAGCACATCGGCCGCAACCCCGGCCGCGTGCTCAGCACCATCCACACGCTGGCCGGCAGCGGCGCGCACGGCGTGGGCGCCGCGGTGACGGTGCCCGACACCTGCAACGCGTTCCACCGCTACCAGATGCTGTGGACCCAGCGCGACATCACGTTCGGCATCGACGGCGTGGAGCACCTCATCTACCCGCGCCTGGATGTCGGCCTCGCCGGCGCCGCCCGTGCCTGGCCCTTCGACGCACCGCAGTTCCTGATCCTCAACGTGGCCATCGGCGGCGACCTCGGCGGCCCGGTGGACGACAACATCTTTCCAGTGACGATGGAAGTGGACTACGTGCGCGTCTGGCAGGCGCCCGGGAAATAGGGACGGTGCCGTCAGGGCGGCAACCGGTACACCGGCGGCCCGGGCGGCATCGTCGTGCCCACGATCAGCTGCGGGATCACCGCCTCCACGTCGTCGACCAGCCGCACGATGCGTTCGAGTTCCGCGGCCTGCGCGGGCGTCGAGACGCAGCCCTTGAGCCAGACCCAGCGGCGCTGCCCCTCCACCCACACCGAGGTGTCGGCGAACTTGCCGGTGACCTGGATCGTCTGCACGACGCGCGGCGCGATCTCCTTGTCGTAGAGGTAGGCATTGGGCAGCCGGCATCGACCCGACTGGTAGCAGCTCGTGCCGCGCTCGGCCCGGTAGTGCGCCTCGCGCTGCATCGCGGGTTCGGTGAGCAGCGGCGGGTCGGGGATCGGGCAGCCGGGCAGGCCCTGCGTGGCCGCGACGAAGGGGTCGTCGAACCAGTTGCGGCGCTCCGCCGGGGCGGACGCCTGCGCGTGCGCGCCCGCGGCGGCCAGCTGCAGGGCGAGGAGGGCGGCGAAGCGGATCCCGAGGGCGGTCATCGGGCGATGGTAGTGGCGTCCGGCTTCGGGGAAAAGGGCTGTCGCGGCAACGCCTGCAGGAACGGCCGGGCTGCGCTCTAATGCGCTTCCCCGTCCACCTCCAAGAATCCGGAGACCCGTCATGTCCCTGTCCATGTACACCGCCACCGTGCCCCCGTTCCGTTCGATGCTGAAGAACCTGTCGGCCGTGATGGCCAAGGCCGAAGCGCACTGCGAGGCGAAGAAGATCGACCCCAACGCCTTCCTGGCGTCGCGCCTGTATCCCGACATGCTGCCGTTCACGGCACAGGTCCAGATCGCCACCGACAACATCAAGGGCGCCGCCGGCCGCCTGTCGGGCGCCGACATCCCGAAGTTCGAGGACGGCGAGAAGTCCTTCCCCGAGCTGCAGGCCCGCATCGACAAGACGATCGCCTTCCTCGACACGCTCACGGAAAGCCAGTTCGAGGGCGCCGCCGAGCGCGACATCGTGCTGCAGCTGCGCGACCGCAAGCTCGAGTTCAAGGGCGCGCCCTACCTGCTGCAGTGGGCCAACCCGAACGTCTACTTCCACATCACGACCGCGTACGCGCTGCTGCGCCACGGCGGCGTGGAGATCGGCAAGAAGGACTATCTCAGCGGCGGCGACTCGCACGGCAAGTAAGCGCTTCAAACTCGACTCGTGCCAAGGGCTTCTTCGGAGGCCCTTTTTCATGCGCGCCGCCCGGTGAACGCCGGATCTGGCCGGCATCCCACGTTCGAATCCGAGCGCTGCGGGGCGAACATCTGTACAACTATCGACGTTGCGGGGCGATGCTCCGAGTTGGCCCCATCGATCGCCTGCGGTCGAGCATCCAGGAAGTTTCAGGCATGAGGCAGTTCATCCGGCACCCGCTCGACGTCCCGATCGAGATCCGCACCGACCTGCGCGGCCCCGCGGCCGCCTTCCACACGCAGGACATCAGCCTGGGCGGTCTCGCGGTGCACTCCGACGTGCCCGTGGAGACGGGCTCGCTCATCGAGGTGCGCATCGCCTACGTGGAGCCGGCGTTCGAGGCACGTGCCCGCGTGGCATGGTGCCGACCGCATCGCGACGGGGCCGGCTACGAGGTGGGCGTCAGCTTCCTCGATCCCGAGGACGTGTTCCGTGCCCGCATGGTGGCCCAGATCTGCTACATCGAGGACTATCGGCGCTCGATCGCGCGCGCGGAAGGCCGCGAGCTCAGCTCCGAAGAGGCGGCCGGCGAATGGATCGCCAGGTACGCCCACACGTTTCCCGGGGCCGGCGGCGGCCTGCAGTAGGACCCTGATCGAACACTGCACTAGAGCTCCGGTGGCTCCGCCAGCCGGCAGCAGTTGCGCCCATCGGCCTTGGCCCGGTAGAGCGCCTCGTCGGCGCGCTTGAGCCAGCTGGTGCCCGTCTCGCCGACGCACAGCCTGGCGATGCCGATGCTCAGCGTCACCGGCACCGGGCACTGGTGGCGGTCGGCCACCTGCAGCGTCTCCACGCGCAGGCGCAGGCGTTCCGCGAGATCGATGGCCTCGAAGTCGCGGGTGACCGGCAGCACCACCAGGAACTCCTCGCCGCCCCAGCGCGCCACCGTGTCGGCGTCGCGCGTGCTCGCGCGCAGCGCGCCGGCGACGGCCACCAGCACCTGGTCGCCCATCGCGTGGCCCCAGCCGTCGTTGATCTGCTTGAAGTGGTCGAGGTCGCACAGCAGCACCACCGGGGCCTGGTCCAGCCGCGCGTCGCGCGCCAGCTGGTCCAGCTGCTGCAGCGTGAGGCGGCGGTTGGCCAGGCCGGTGAGCGGGTCGGTGGCCGCCAGCCGGTTCAGCCGCAACGCCTGCTCGCCCTGCACCGTCACCACGTGCTTGAGCCACACCATGCCGGTCAGGCACACCACCAGCACCGCGTGCGAGATGAGCGTGTTGATCATCAGCGACCCGTCCGACATCGCGTAGGGCGTGTCGGCGGCGGCGCGCAGCACGGTGCAGAAGGCGAAGAACGCCAGGATGGTCGCGACCGCCAGGAAGGCGTGGCGCGTCTCCAGCATGAAGAACGCCATCGCGTAGCAAAGCGGCAGCCAGTTCCACAACGTCAGCGAGTTGTAGTTGCCCAGCAGCGAACCGGCCATGTGCGTCTGATGCCACAGGTCGGCCAGCAGCACCAGCGTCAGGCTCAGGAAGCCGATCCAGCGCACCCAGACCAGCACCTTGGGGAAGCGCCACAGCGCGAGGAAGCTGGCCGAGAACACGGCCACCATCAGCGGATAGCCCACGCGGTCGATCGCGTCGATCGTGCCGTCGTGCACCTCCATGTGCCAGATCAGCAGCACCGACAGCACGCCTGCACCGAACATTAGCAGCACCACGCGGCGCATGAGCCGGTCGATGTGCTGGATGGCGCTGTAGACGATGTCGCTGTTGTGGACCATGGCCTTTCGGACGAGGTTGCGCCCGAACCTCCGTCCAGCCGCTTTGTTCTGTTGCGTGCAGTCCCGCGCTGCGTGCCAACTTCCGGGACAGCACACTGGCATGCGGCGTCGCGAACGGCAACTCCCGATCATGGCCGTTGCATGGCATCGTTCAGCAACGGGATGGCGGTGCGAGTGCCCAATGTGTCACGCGCGCCCCGGTTTTCGCGTAGTCTTGCGGGTTGCGCGCCGCATCCTGCCCGGCCTCCCGGGCGGCCGGCGCGCACGACTACGGGAGTCCTGGCTTGCTTGGTTTCTTCGAAAGACTCGTCGATCCGTATCCGGACGACGTGCCGCCGCTGCCCCCCAAGGGCGTGTTCCCCTTCGTGTGGGCCTGCTCGCTCGGCGTGCGCCGCTTCGTGCTGGGCATGGCGCTGCTGACGGCCGTCATCGGCGCGTTCGAGGGGCTGCTGTTCGCCGTGCTGGGCCATGTGGTCGACTGGCTCAGCCACATCGAGCCGTCGCAGCTGTGGACCCGCGAGCGCGGCACGCTGGTCGTGGTCGCCATCCTGCTCGCGGTCAGCCCGCTCCTTGTCACGCTGCAGGCGGCGCTGAAGTACCAGACGCTGTTCGGCAATTTCCCGATGCGGCTGCGCTGGAACTTCCACCGCATGATGCTCGCGCAGAGCATGAGCTTCTACCAGGACGAGTTCGCCGGCCGCGTGGCGGCCAAGGTGATGCAGACCTCGCTGGCCGTGCGCGACGTCGTCACCACGATCACCGACATCCTGGTCTTCGTGGTCATCTACTTCGTGACGATGATCGCCGTCGTCGGCGCGTTCGACCTGTGGCTGCTGGGCCCGTTCCTCGCGTGGCTCGTGCTCTACGGCGTGGCGCTGCGCTGGTTCGTGCCGCGCCTGGGCAAGGTGGGCGCGCTGCAGGCCGACGCGCGCTCGCTGATGACCGGGCGCATCACCGATGCGTACACCAACATCTCCACGGTCAAGCTGTTCTCGCACGCGCGTCGCGAGGCGACCTACGCGCGCCAGGCGATGCACGAGTTCATCACCACGGCCTACCAGCAGGGCCGCTTGGTCACGGGCATCGAGGTCGTCAACCACGTGCTGAGCATGGGGCTCATCCTGAGCACCGCCGGGGTCACGCTGTGGCTGTGGACGCAGGGTCGCGTGGGTCCGGGCGCGGTCGCGGCGGCCACCGCGATGGCGCTGCGCCTGAACGGCATCTCGCACTGGATCATGTGGGAGCTGGCCTCGCTGTTCGAGAACATCGGCACCGTCACCGATGGCATGAACACCCTGTCCAGGCCGCACGCCATCGTCGATGCGCCCGACGCCCCGGAGCTGTCCGTGCCGCGCGGCGAGGTGAAGTTCGACGACGTCGGCTTCGCGTATGGCGGCAAGCGCCAGGTGATCGAGCGCTTCTCGCTCACCATCAAGCCGGGCGAGAAGATCGGCCTGGTGGGGCGCTCCGGCGCGGGCAAGTCCACGCTCGTCAACCTGCTGCTGCGCTTCTACGACGTGGAGTCGGGCCGGCTGCTGATCGACGGGCAGGACGTGTCCCGCGTCACGCAGAACAGCCTGCGGGCGCACGTGGGCATGGTCACGCAGGACACCTCGCTGCTGCACCGCTCGGTGCGCGACAACATCCTCTACGGCCGCCCCGATGCCACCGACGCCGAGATGATCGCCGCCGCCGGTCGCGCCGAGGCCAGGGAGTTCATCGCCACGCTGGCCGACGCCAAGGGCCGCAAGGGCTTCGACGCGCACGTGGGCGAGCGCGGCGTGAAGCTGTCGGGCGGCCAGCGCCAGCGCATCGCCATCGCACGCGTGATGCTCAAGGACGCACCCATCCTGCTGCTCGACGAGGCCACCAGCGCGCTCGACTCCGAGGTCGAGGCCGCCATCCAGGCGAGCCTGTACAGCCTGATGCAGGGCAAGACCGTGATCGCCATCGCGCACCGTCTGTCCACCATCGCCGCGATGGATCGCCTGGTGGTCCTCGACAAGGGCCGCATCGTGGAGGAGGGCGACCACCGCTCGCTGCTGGCCAGGGGCGGTCTCTATGCACGCCTGTGGGCGCACCAGAGCGGCGGCTTCCTGGGCGAGGAGACCGACCCCGAGGCGGCCCCGCAGCGTGCCGATGCGCTGGTCACGGAGGACGACGAAGCCGAATAGGCTCAAGCGTGCGGCGGCACGCCCTTGAGCCGCGCGGCGGCGATCGCCGCGCAGGCCAGCGCGATCATCGAGACGACGCAGGTGATGCGCAGCCCCGCGCCCACCGCCTGGGCGTCGCCGTGCGCCAGCGCGCCGAACACCGCCACGCCGATGGCGCCCGCGGCCTGGCGCGCGGTGTTGAGGATCGCCGCGGCCAGCGACGAGCGTCTCTTGTCCACCGACGTCAGCACCGTCGTCGTCATCGCGGGCACCGCCAGGCCCATGCCGGTGGGGATCAGCAGGAAGCCGGCGAGCATCGGCGCCAGGCTGGACGTGGTCGACGCGAGCGCCAGCACGCCGAAGCCGGCGAGGTCGACGAGCGCGCCCGCGATCATCGGCTTGCGCGTGCCGAAGCGGCCGATGACGCGGCCGCTGAGCACGTTGGACAGGAAGAAGCCGGCGGTCAGCGGCAGGAAGGCGAGGCCGGCCTGCATCGGCGTGAAGTGGCGCGCGCCCTGCAGGAACAGCGCGATGACGAAGATCGCGCCGTAGTAGGTGCCGTTGAGCACCGTGCCGATGAACACCGCGCCGCGGAAGTCGCGCAGCGCGAACAGGTCGGTCGCGATCACGGGCGCGGCGGCGCGGCGTTCCGCGACCCACAACGCGCTGCCGAGTGCGAGCGCGGCCGCGGCGCCCAGCCACAGGCGAACGTCGTGCAGGCCCAGCGCGCGCGACTCGATGAGCGTGGCGATCAACGCGGCCAGCGCGAGCGTGGCGAGCACCTGCCCGGCCACGTCCAGCGGCTTGTTCGCACCGCCCGTGGGTGTCTCGTCGAGATGGGTGGACAGCCAGCCGCCCAGCACGCACAGCGGCATGTTGACCCAGAAGATCGCCCGCCAGCCGACGCCGGCCACCAGCAGTCCTCCCAGCACCGGCCCCAGCGCGATCGAGATCGACCCGGCGGCCGTCCACCAGCCGATGCCGCGCGCGCGCCGGGCCGGATCATGGGCCAGGGCATGGTTCAGCAGTGCGAGCGAGTTGGGCAGCATGATGGCCGCGCCAAAGCCCTGCAGCACGCGCGCGGCGTCCAGCGCCAGGATCCCCGGCGCGGCCGCGCAGGCGATCGATGCGGCGCCGAAGATCGCCATGCCCCACTGGAACGCGCGCCGCGCGCCGAAGCGGTCGCCGAACGCGCCGGCCGACAGCATGAAGGCGGCGAAGGCCACGGCGTAGGCATCCACGACCCACTGCAGGCCGTCCACGTCCGCGCCCAGGCTGGCGGCGATGGCGGGCAGGGCGACGTTGACGATGGTCACGTCGAGCTGCCCCACGACGAAGGCCATGGAGGTGGCCAGCACGACCAGGGCGAAGGAGGGTGTCTTTCTAGTCATTCGGGCCATGCTACCGATGCCGGGCCGGCCACGCTTCGTCGGTGGGCGAAACGTCGGCTTGTGGATGTCAACATGTGATGACAAAATCGCCGGCAACGACCACTGCCCCCCGCTGCGGATGACCACGCGCCAGAAGACCGCTCGCACTGCTTCCGAAGCGCCGACGCCGCCCGCCGTGCCTGCGCGGCCCGCACGCAACGCCGGCGACACCCGCGCCCGCATCCTCGCCGCGGCCCGCGTGCGCTTCGCGCTGGACGCCTACGAGAACGTCGGCACGCGCGACATCGCCGCCGACGCCGGCGTGGACGCGGCGCTGGTCAATCGCTACTTCGGCGGCAAGGAGAAGCTGTTCGACGAGGCGATCGTGGACGCCTTCGCCATCAAGGATCACTTCACCGGCGTCGACATGTCGACGTTCGGCGAACTCATCACCGGGCTCGTGCTCGAGGGCAGCGCGGAGCGTCGCGCGGCTCGCTTCGACGCGCTGGGCATCCTGCTGCGGGCCTCCGGCAGCCCGGCCACGCAGGCGCGCGTGTCGGAGCGCTTCCACGCCGATTTCGTGCTGCCGCTCGCGCGCCTGCTGCGCGGACGCGATGCCGAGCTGCGCGCGGCGCTGATTGCCTCGCACCTGATCGGCCTGGCCACGATGAAGCATGCGCTGGGCTCGCCCTTGCTGGGCGACACCGCGCGCCGCAAGACGGTCGCGACGATCGGCGCGGCGATCCAGGCGTGCGTGGACGGATAGCACCTTCTCCCGCCTCGACCCCCGCCCTCAGGTCCGGAACTGCTCGACGGTGCTCGACAGTCTTGCGGACTGATCCCTGAGGCTCTCCGCGGCCGCCGCGGCCTGTTCCACGAGCGCGGCGTTCTGCTGGGTCATCAGGTCGATCCTGACGAAGCTTTCCTTGACGGACTCGACGCCCTGGCGCTGGGACTGGCTGGCGTCGAAGATCCCGCTCATCAACTGGCTCAGCGCCGAGACGGAGTCGACGACCGAGGAGATCGAGCGGCTCGCATCCTCCAGGCGCACCGCGCCGGCATCCACGCGGGTGGACGAGTGCTGGATCATCGTCCGGATCTCGCTGGCGGCCTCGGCGCTGCGCTGCGCCAGCGTGCGCACTTCGGCGGCGACCACCGCGAAACCGCGACCCTGCGTGCCGGCCCGCGCGGCCTCGACCGCCGCGTTGAGGGCCAGGATGTTGGTCTGGAAGGCGATGCCGTCGATCACCGCGATGATCTCGTTGATCTTCCTGCTCGAGTCGCGGATCTCGTCCATCGTCGCCACGAAATGGGTCATCTTCTCGCCGCTCGCCGCGGCCATCTCCGCCGTGACCCGCGCGATGCGGTCGGCCTCGGCGGCGTTGGCCAGGCTGTTGTTCGACGCGTCGGTGATCTGCGCCATCGAGTGCGCGCATTCCTGGATCATGCCGGCCTGCGTCTCGGTGCGCGATGCCAGGTCCTGGTTGCCGCTGGCGATGTCGCGCGCGGCCGCCTCCACCTGCGCGCTCGCGCCCTGCACGTCCTTGACCAGGTTGCGCAACTTCGCGGAGAACGCATTGAACGCGGCGCCGATGCGGCCCACCTCGTCGTCGCCGCTGACGTCGATGTGCGCGTTCAGGTCGCCCTCGCCCTTGGCGATGTCGGCCATCGCGCTGCCGACGCGGCGCAGCGAAGCGAAGCTGCGATCGAGGAATCCGGCCAGAGCGAGTGCCACGATCGCGGCGATCGCGGCACCGGCCAGGGCGATGGAGCCGACGAGGCGCGACAGGTCCGCCAGCACGTCGCCGCGATCCAGCACCACGGCCATGCGCCAGCCGGCCTGCGGAATGTCGACCAGGCGGACCCACGCCGGCCGGCCGTGGTCCTCGATCGGCGTCACCTCGTTGGATGCCATGCCGGGCTTGAACCAGGGCAGGACGTCGGCCGCGGCTTTGAGGGCGTTCGCGACGTCCGGATGGATCAGGAGACGGCCCTGGCTGTCGATCACGCTGGCGTACGAGTGCGCGGTGGGCTTGGTCTCGTTGACGATCTTCTGCACCGTGTCGAGCGAATCGAGCCCGCCGATCACGCCGAACAGCTGGTCGCCGCGCTTGACGGGCAGCGCGAAGGTCATCACCAGGTCGTGGTCGACGGCGTCGAGGTAGGGCGTGGGAATGACCAGCTTGTCCTCGGCCGCCGCCTGCTTGAACCAGGGGCGGCTCGTCGGGTCGTAGCCGGGCGGCATCTTGCCGGCCGGCAGCCGCAGGTAGCGCTTGTCACCCGCGATGCCAATGAAGGTCTGGCGAAAGCCGCCGGCGTTGCGCGCGACGTCCAGCATGCGCAGCAGCCGCGTGTCGTCCTTGCCGGCCTCGGCCAGCGAATCGGGGCTGTCGACCGTTTCCTGGGCCATGCTGCGCACCAGCCGCTCGTTTGCCACGATCCATTCGCCGATGCGCGACGCCGAGCCGGCGCTGATGATTTCCAGCGAGGACTGGGCGTGCCGGTCGAGGCTCGCGATCGCCAGCCAGGTGGCGACGCAGCCCACCACGCCGGCGCCGAGCAGCACGGAGATGCTGGCGGCCCAGCTGATGCGTTTGACGAGATTCATCACGTGTCCATGAATTGAAGGAAGTTGCGGGAGGGGCAGGAGCGCGGCCTTCCGGCTTCAGGGCGGAAAGCGCGTGGCGATGTCGAGCAGCCATTGGCGCAGCAGCTGCAGCACGGGGTCGTCGGCCTGCGAGCTCGGGTAGATGAGCTGGTACGACGCCGCCGTGTCGAACTCGTGCGGATGCAGTTGCAGCAACCGGCCTGTCTTCAGGTCTTCCCTGACGAGGTAGGACGGCAGCAACGCGATGCCCAGCCCCGCGAGCGCCACCTCGTGGCCCATGGACAGCAGGTCGAAGCGGGCGCCACGCTGCACGACGGGCGGCGCCTGCCCCATCGACGCGAAGTAGTGCGGCCATGCGTCGGCCACTGTCGACTGCTCCATGAGCGGAAATTGTTCGAAGGCGTCCAGGCCCGCGGGCGGCTTGCCGTCTTCGAACAGGTCGCGGGCCGCCACCGCCATCAGTCGCAACGGGTAGATGTGCGTCGCCTCGAAGCCGGCCGGCGGCTCCGAGCAGTAGCAAAGCGCGGCGTCGAGGCGCATCGCCTGGAAGTCGGGCACCCCGACGCAGGTGGAGATGTCCAGCATCGCGCCCGGGTGACGCGCGTAGAGATCCCCCAGGCGCGGCAGCAGCCAGCGATTGCCGAACGTCGCCGGCACGGACAGGCGGAAGTGCCGCTTTCCCGCGCGCTGCGAACGCATGTTCAGCGTCGCTTCTTCCAGCTGCGCCAGCAGCGGCCGCACCTGGTTGACGTACTCCTGCCCGCTCGCGTTCAGCGTCAGGCGCTGCTTGTCGCGGTTGAACAGGCGCACGCCGAGGAACTCCTCCAGCTCCGCGATCTGCCGGCTGACCGCGCCCGGGGAGACGCACATCTCGCTGGCCGCCTGCGTGATGCTGAGCGTCCTGGCCACGAGTTCGAAACTCAGCAAGGTGGTCGTGCTGGGTATTTGTCGGTTGGCACTGAATTTCATTGAATAAAACTCAAGATCTATTGAATTAAATTACATTGATGTAGTCATTTGCGTGCTGCACATTTTTAACATGAATATGAGAGGACATCGTGATTAAACAATGTGCAAATATGCTCGCAGCGACAATCGTTGCGTGTCTGTCAACGTCTTCGGGCGCCCAGGCCACCTATCCGGTGCATGCGATCACCATCGTGGTGCCATCCGCGGCGGGCGGCTCGCCTGACGCGATGATGCGGTTGCTGGCGGCCGAACTGCAGCAGCGGCTGCACCAGCGCGTCGAGGTCGTCGACGTGCCCGGCGACGGCGGCCAGACGGGCATGGTCCAGGGCCTGCACGCGGCGCCCGACGGCTACACGCTGACCTACGCCAACGTCGTCACCCTGGCGGTGAACAAGGCGCTCTACAGGCAGCTCAAGTACGACCCGGACGTGGACGCGATGCCGGTCGCGCTCGTCGCATTCACCCAGAACGCGCTGGTCGTGCGTGACCGTGCGCCGTTCAAGAGCCTGGCCGACGTGCTGGCCTACGCGCGCGCGCATCCGGGCAAGCTCGCGCTGGCCTCGCCCGGCGCGGGCACCACGGGCCATCTCGCCGGCGTCCTGCTGACGATGCGGGCGGGCGTGAAGCTGAGGCAAGTGCCCTATCCCGGCAGCCAGCAGGCCATCGACGACCTGCTGGCGGGCCAGGTGGAACTGATGTTCGACAACCTGTCGTCCATCGGCGGCTACGTCCGGTCGGGGGAGGTGCGGGCGCTGGCGCTGTCCGGCGAAAAGCGCTCGCGCATCGCACCGGGCGTGCCCACCATCGCCGAGGGCGGCCTGCTCGGCTATGCCGCGGTGTCGTGGGGCGGCCTCGTGGTGCCCCGGGGGACCGATCCTGGCATCGTCGACCGGCTCAACCAGCTGGTGAACCAGATCCTCGCGGAGCCCGCGATCCAGGACAAATTCGCCGCCATCGGCTTCGAGACCTACACCGGGCCGCCCCTGGCCCTGACCGGCATCGCACGGCTGGAGGCGCCGCGCTGGGAAGCGGTGATCCGGCAGGCCGCGCTGCAGCCTCGCTGAGGTTGGGTGAGCTCGAGCTTTTGAGTACCACGCAAGACCACTTGCAAATATCTCGTTTGCTTCGGAACGATGCCGAACGTAAATTAAATCCGTGACAGCAAGATTTCAGTTCCGACTTGCTGGAACGATTTCAATTTCCGTCCGAACTGCCTTTCAGCAGTCGCGTCACCGTCCATTCATTCCCCGGAGGGATTCCATGAAATATTCTCGCGTGCAAATCGCGCTGGCCATCGGCATGTCGTTCGTCGCCGGTTCCGCCGCCGCCGCGCCCAGCCTCAGCGTGTTCGGCGTCGCCGACATCGGGGTCGGCGAAATCAGGAACGAAGACAGCACAGGGCACGTCGTGACCGTGAAGCAGGAACGCACTGACGGCCTGAACAGCAGCCGCATCGGTTTCACTGCCACGCAGGACATCGGCTTCGAGGGCACCTCGGTCAGCGCCTGGTTCGAAGCCGGCCTGGCGCCGGACAGCGGCACGCAGACCAGCACCGCGGCCACCGTCTCGGCCGCCAAGTTCTGGAACCGGCGCACGACGCTCAGCCTGGTCAACCCGGTCTACGGCGAACTGCGACTCGGGCGCGACTTCGCGCCGTCGTTCCGCAACCTCATCACGTTCGACCCGTACACCACGAACGGCGTGGGCAGCATCAACAACATGCTCAGCACGCTGGGCAGCGGGGCGAACACCTTGGTTCGCCTCGACAACTCGGTCACCTACTGGCTGCCGCCGAACCTGGGCGGCGTCTACGGAGAGCTCGACGTCGCGGCGGGCGAGGGTGCGACCGCCACCTCCGCCAGCCAGACCAACAACAAGAACGTGGGCCTGCGGCTCGGCTACCTGGCCAGCAGCTTCGAGCTCGGGGGGGCCTTCGGCGACACCAAGATCGACGCCAACGCCCAGGCGTTCCGGACCGCGCAACTGGGCGGCGCCTTCAAGCACGGCATCTTCCGCGTCGAGACGCTGGTGCAGCGCAACACCTACCTCGACCTCAGCCAGACGTTGTGGCAGGCCGGCGGCGTGGCGTCGGTCGGCAAGACCGACCTGAAACTCTCGTACGTGCATTCGAAGCAGTCCGGGCTGACGACCGCCAACGTGACGACCGACCACGACAGCTCGAACATGGTCGCGCTCGGCGCGGTCTACAACTTCACGCCGGCGACGGCGGTCTATTCGACGGCGTCCCACTACGACAACAGCGGCAACGCCGCTTTCACGCCCGGTGGAAACGGGTCGACCAAGGGCGGCAATTCGACCGCCGCGGAGCTCGGCGTGCGCTACAGCTTCTAATCCGGTCGAACGAGCCGTCGCCTTGGCGGCTGTTCGGACGAGCTTTCCAATGGGGCGGCGCGCTCGCGCCGGCCCTGTTCTCTCACCCAAGCGAGTCAACATGTTGCAGTCCTTGCCGTCCGTCGGGTCGACCGCCGCGCCAGCCGAAATCCCGGTGTCGTCGCCCCCCGCGGCGGCCACCTACTCGAGCGGGCGCAAGTTCGCCGTGCTGGCCATCCTGTTGCTGTCGTGGATCCTGGCGAACGCCGACCGCCAGGCCATGAGCATCTCGATCGTGCCGATCGCCAAGGAGTTCGGCCTGAGCCCCGAAGGCTCGGGCTGGGTGCTCAGCTCCTTTTACTTCAGCTACGCGCTCATGCAGCTGGGCGCAGGCTGGCTGTCCGACCGCTTCGGCTCGCGCCGGATCCTGGTGTTCTCGGTGGCGTGCTGGTCGATCCTGACGAGCCTCACGGGCGTTGCCGGAACGCTGGGCGTCCTGCTGCTCGTGCGGCTGCTCTTCGGCGCCGGGGAGGGCGGCTTCGTGCCGGCAAGCACCGTGACGGTGGCGGAGGCGTTCCCGAAGAAGGAACGCGCGCGGGCGAAGTCGCTGGTCATCGGCGCCTCCTTCATCGGCAGCGCGATCGGCACCAGTGGCATCGCCGCGCTGATCCACGCCTACGGCTGGCGCATGGCGTATCACGCGTTCGGCGCCTTCGGCGTCGTCGTGGCGGTGGCCATCTGGTTCTCCGTCAAGAGCGCGCCCCGGCGTCCGCGCACCGCGCACACGGCGAGCTTCCGCACGCTGTTCGCGTCGCCGGTGCTGCGCAAGACGATGTTCGTGTTCTTCTTCAGCAACATCGTCTACGTCGGCCTGATCTCCTGGATGCCGACCTACCTGATGAAGACGCGCGGCATCGACATCGTGCACGTGGGCACGGCCTCCGCCATTCCCTACCTGGTCGCGTTCGGCGCGCTGAACATCGTCGGCTGGTTGCTCGACAAGGTCGGGCAGGGCCGCGAGCGGCTGTTCATGTGCGTCGGCGCCACGATGGTCATCGGCTTCCTGGTGACGATGGCCTTCGCGGACTCGCTGGTCCTGCTGCTGACGTTCTGGACGCTCTGCCTCGTCGGCTACACCGCCATCTACGGCACCGTGTTCGTCATCCCGTTGAAGCACCTGCCCGATGAGTCGGTCGGCACCGCGGCCGGAATCATCAACTTCGGAGGCCAGGTGGCCGCCGCCATCGGGCCCGTCGCGATCGGCTACCTTGTCGGCGCGACGCCGGGCTCGTACGCGCTCGCGCTGGGCTTCCTCGTTCTGGCGGGGCTGGGCGCGTTGCTGGTCTCGGCAACCTGGCGCGTGTCCGGACCCGCGGCTGCGCATCGGCAAGAAGCATGAACCTCGCTCCCGCTGTTTCCATGCCACGACCTGGCCGCTCGTCGCGCAAGCTGCGCATCGGGGCCCTGAACCTCACCCACGAGACCGTCACGTTCCTCGGCAACGACACGACCCTCCAGGACTTCCTCTACGACGGTTCGCCCCTGCGAGGCGAGGCGTTGCTGCGCAGCGATCCCAAGGGCTACATGGGCGGCTTCGTGAAGCAGGCCCGCGAGTTCCCGGAGGTCGAGCTCGTCGGCATCGAGTCCCCGTTGTGGCCGAAGACCGGCATCGCGTCGGGCTGGGTCACGCGCGAGGCGTTCGAGCATTTCGTCGGACGCATGCTCTCGGAGCTCGAACGCCTGGGGCCGTTCGACGGCGTCTACCTGGCGCTGCACGGCGCGATGGCGGTCCGCGGGATCGCTCGGCCCGAGGTGGAACTGGCGCGCCGCGTGCGGCTCGCCATCGGCGCCGACGCGGTGATCGCAGCCACCTTCGATCCGCACGGCAACCAGGGCGCCAGCTTCTTCGACGCCGCGGATTTCGCCTTCGCCGCCAAGTACTACCCGCACTACGACTGCTACCTGCAGGGCGAGCGTGCCGCGCGAGCGCTGGTGCGCGGCCTGCGCGGCGACTACCGCGTCGTATCGGCCACCAGGAAGATTCCCATCATCTCGCCCACCGTCATGCAGTGGACGGGCGCCGCGCCGTGGATGAACCTGGTCCAGCGTTGCCTGACCTGGGAGGCGCGCGAGCCCGACGTCTTCGTCAACCTGTTCTTCGGTTTCCCATGGGCCGACACGCAAGACGCGGGGATGGCCGTGCAGGTGATGACCAACGACCAGCCGCAGTTGGCGCAGGCGATCGCCAGCGACATCGCGAACGCGGCCTGGCGTGCCCGCCACGCGCTGCTGAGCTCGACGAAGATCCATGCCATCGAGGATTGCGTGGGGCTCGCGCGCCAGGCAATTGCAGCCGGTGCCGGACCCGTGGTGCTGGCCGACCACAGCGATCGATCGGGGTCGGCCACGTGGCTTCTGCACGCGATCGTGGCGCAGGGCCTGCGCAACACGCTGGTCGTCGCCGTCGTCGACGCCCAGGCCATCGCCGGCGCCAGGGCAGGCGGCGTCCGGCCCGGGGATCCCTTCGACGCGCCGGTGGGCGGGCGCGTGGACGTCTCCGCCGGCGCGCCGGTGCGCATCCAGGGGCGCGTGGAACACGTCGCGCTTGCCGCCGAGGGCAGTGCCTGCGGCTCGGCGTGGATGAGCGTGCGGTTCGGCAACGGCAACCTGCTGGTGATCAGCGAATATCTGGTGCAGATCGTGGAGCCGGCCACGCTGGTGGCGATGGGCCTGGACCTGGGCGGCGTGGACGTCGTGGCCATCAAGTCGCGCGTGCACTTCCGGCGCGGCTTCGACGACAGCGGCTTTGCCGGGACGATCCTGCTGGTCGAGCCGCCCGAGCCTTTCCTGGGCACGGTGCGGTTGGACGGCCTGGTGTACGAGCACCTCGACCTGACTCGCTTCTATCCTTACGGCCAGCCCGATTTCGACGGCTCGGTCGCGCAGGCGCCACGCCCATGAACGAGGCCCTGGCGCTCGTGGGCATCTCCACGCTCGACGACTTCGCGGCGCCGCCACGGCGTTCGATCGGCGTCGTCGGCGGCCTCGGCATGCTCGCGGGGGCCGACTTCCTCTACAAGCTCGTGCAGTCGCTGGCAGCGGCGGGGGCCGGCGACCGCGTCGATCTGGCTTTCGAACAGCACCCCATGCCGGCCGCGGCAACTGGCCCGGATTCGTCGAGTACCCGCAAGCTTCTCGTCTTCGACCTGATCCGCGAATTCGAAGCGCGCGGCGTCGAGACGATCGCGCTGCCGTGCTTCCTGAGCCACACCTTCATCGACGAGCTGCAGTCGAACACCACTGCGCAGATCGTCGACATGCTGGCCGCGTTGCGCGCGCACATCCGCCACGCCTTTCCCGCGGCGCGTCGCATCGGCGTCCTGGCTTCGGCGACGACGCGCGAGAGGCGCCTGTTCGAGAAGTATTTCGGCGCGCCTCGTTTCGAGGTCGTCCACCCACGCCACATCGCTGGCGTGGATCTCGTCACCCGTTCCGTCTACGGCGAGCATGGAATCCAGGCGGCGCCGGCGGGCAGCCTGCGCGCGATCGACGACCTGCGCGTGGCCTGCGACGACCTCGTCGAGCAGGGCGTCGACCTGATCGTGCCGGGCCTGACCGACCTCAACCTCGTGCTGGCGCGCCTCGACCGGCGCGACGTGCCGATCATCGATACCAACCTGGTCTATGCGCAGCGGGTGGCTGCAGGGGAGCAAGCGATGCGCGAAAAACCCTTCAAGATCGGCGTCGTCGGCGGCGTCGGGCCCGCCGCGACGGTGGACTTCCTGCAGAAGATCGTCCGGCACACCGAAGCCCGGCGCGACCAGGACCACGTCAAGCTGCTGGTCGAGCAGAACCCGCAGATTCCCGATCGCACCGATAGCCTGATCGGCGCGGGGCCGGACCCGACCATCGCGCTCTATGCCACCTGCAAGAAGCTGGAAGACGGCGGCGCGAGCCTGATCGCGATCCCCTGCAACACGGCGCACGCGTTCGTCGAGCGCATCCAGCCCTACCTCGGGATCCTGGTCGTCAACATGCTGGACGTCACGGCCCGGCACGTGGCGGCGATCCTTTCCGGCGTGCGCCGGGTGGGCGTGCTGGCCACCAGCGGCACCGTGGCGAGCGGTGTCTACGCGCGCGCCCTCGCGATCCACGGCGTGGAACAGGTGCTGCCCTCCCCGGCCGCCCAGTTGCGCGTGATGGAGGCGATCTACGGAAGCCAGGGCGTCAAGGCGGGATTCGTCGAGGGTGTTTGCCAGGACGATATCCGCGCGGCGGTCGAGGACGTGGCGGGGCAAGGGGTGGACGTCGTGATCCTGGGCTGCACGGAACTGCCCGTCCTGCTGCCGCAAGCCACGATCGTCTGCCAGGGGGGGCGCGTGGTGACGCTCGTCGATCCCACGGGCATCCTCGCGAGCCGATGCGCCAGCATCGCCAGTGCGGCATTGCGCCGCGAAATCCTGCACTGATCGACTGCCGCCATGACGCCTGCCTCGATCCGCGCGCCGCGCCGCGCCGCCTTTGCAGCGATGACGGTGGCCGTCCTGATCGACACGGGCTGCGCCATGCCGCCCGCGTCGACGATCGGCGAGACCCGGCCGCAGATTCCGCCATCGACCTACTGGCTCGGCGACGGGCAGGCCACGCAGTCGAGTGCCTGCCGCGCGCACCTGGCGGCATTGCGTGCGCGACTGCACGAACGACCCGTGACCACGCTGCTCGCCGTGCGCGGCGACCAGGTGGTGTTCAGCGACGGCCCCATCGATCACGCGACGCAGGTCGCCTCCATCCGCAAGAGCCTGCTGGCCATGTTGTACGGCCAGCCCGTCGAGGACGGACGCATCCGCCTCGATGCGACGCTGGATGAACTGCATGTCGACGACATCGGGGGACTGTTGCCCATCGAGCGCCAGGCGCGCGTCCTCGATCTGATCGAATCCCGTTCGGGCGTCTACCATCCTGCCGCGAACGGCGGCGACGACGAGGACTCGGATCCTCCGCGCGGATCACGCCGGCCCGGCACGTACTTCCTGTACAACAACTGGGACTTCAACGCCGCCGGCGCGATCTACACGCAGCAGACGGGCCGCGACATCTACGACGCGTTCGACTCGGACATCGCGCGCCCGCTCGGGCTGGAAGACTTCCGTCGCGCCAGCCAGCACTACCTCGGCGACCGGACGCGGTCGGAGCATCTCGCCTACGTCTTCTACCTCTCGGCGCGCGACATGGCCAGGCTCGGCGAGCTGATGCTGGCCGGCGGGCGCTGGCGCGACCGCCAGATCGTTCCGGCCGACTGGGTACGCAGGATCACGACGCAGGTGACGCCGCCTTCCGACATGCATCCCGAGCGCGCCGCACGGCGCGGGGTCGGCTACGGGATGATGTGGTGGGTGCCGCAGGGGACCAGCGGCTCGCCTTTGCAGGACTCCTTCCTGGCCTGGGGCTTGTTCGGGCAGTGGATCCTCGTGATGCCGCGCTCGGGCCTGGTGGTCGTGGAGAAGTACGACGTCTCGGTGCCGTTGACCGCGCACATCCCCACCGTGCCGGTGTCGACCTTCCTGCAGGAAGCCGCGGGCATCGCCGAGGCGGGCTGCTGAGCCGGATTCAGGCGGGGGCCTGGAGCCGGTCCAGGCCGACGAGCGCCACATGCTGCAGCAGCATGATGGTCTTGCCATCCTGGATCTCGCCGCTGGCGATCATGGCCAGCGCCCGCGCGAGCGGCAGCTCCAGCACCTCGATGTCCTCGCCCTCGTCCGCCTCGCCGCCGCCGGCCGTGCGGCGATCTGCGTCGTCGACCGCGGCCACGAAGAAGTGCAGCTTCTCGGTGATCGAGCCCGGGCTCATGAACGCCTCGAACACCTTGCGCGGCGATTGCACCGCGTAGCCGGTCTCCTCGATCGCCTCGCGCCGCATCGCCGCCAGCGGGTCGTTGCCGTCCAGCAGGCCTGCGCAGGCCTCCACCAGCATGCCGTCGGCGCAGCCGTTCACATAGGCCGGGAAGCGGAACTGGCGCGTGAGGACCACCGTGCCGCGCGCCGCGTTGAACAGCAGCAGCGCCACGCCGTTGCCGCGGTCGTAGGTCTCGCGGCTGACCACCTGGAGCCGGCCGTCGCGGCGCCGGTGCTCGAACGTCGTCTTGCGCAGCAGGTACCAGTCGTGCGCCAGCACCTGTTGCTCGAGGATGCGGATCTCGTCGTTGCCGACGTAGGGGCGGGTGTCGACGTTCTGTGAAGGCATGGCATAATTGCGTAGTTTCGTGCAGTATCGTGCAAACACAGGAATCCGCCAAATCCCATGCTCACCACCCAGCGAAGGCAGCTGCTCATGGCCCGCCTGGCCGCGGAGGGCCAGCTCGTGGCCAAGGAACTGGCGCAGGAACTGGGCATGTCGGAGGACACCATCCGCCGCGACCTGCGCGAGCTTGCCGCGCAGGGCAAGCTGCAGCGCGTGCACGGCGGCGCGCTGCCGGCCTCGGCGGCGATGGGCGACCTGGCGGTGCGCGAGCAGGTGTCGGCGGCCGACAAGGTGGCGCTGGGACGCTTCGGCGCGTCGCTCGTGCGGCCGGGCCAGGTGGTGATCCTCGACGGGGGTACGACGGTGCTGCAGGTGGCGCGCCACCTCGCGCCGGGCCTGCGCGCCACCGTCGTCACGCACAGTCCCACCGTGGCCATCGAGCTGGCGGCGCACCCCGGCATCGAGATCCTGATGCTGGGCGGCCGGCTGTTCCGCCACTCGATGGTCAACGTGGGCGCCGGCGTGATCGCCGCGGCCGCGCAGCTGCGCGCCGACCTGTTCTTCCTGGGGGTGACCGGCGTGCATCCCGAGGCCGGACTCAGCACCGGCGACGCCGAGGAGGCCGCGGTCAAGCGCGCGCTGCACGCGCGGGCGGCCGAGACGGTGGTGCTGGCCTCGCCGGAGAAGCTGATGGCGGCGTCGCCGTTCGTCGTCGCGCCGTTGGCCGAGGCGAGCCTGCTCGCGGTCGCGCGCGGCACGCCCGAGCGCGTCGCGCGCGCCTTGCGCGCGAGCGGGGTGAAGGTGCGGCGGATCTGATGCGCAGCGTTCTCAGGCCGCCAGGGTCGCTGCGGCCGACGCCTCGGTGTCCGCGAACGCGCGCACCGTCTGCGGCGGCGCATTCTCGCCCGCCAGTCGCGCGGCCTTGATCATGTCGGAGGCCTTCTCGGCCACCATGATCGTCGGCGCGTTGGTGTTGCCGCCAATGATGCGCGGCATGATCGAGGCGTCCACCACGCGGATGCCTTCGAGGCCGTGGATACGCAGGTCGGCGCCCACGACGTCCTGCGCGCCCGGGCCCATGCGGCAGGTGCCCACCGGGTGGTAGATGGTGTCGCCGTGGGCGCGGATGAACTGCTCGATCCCGGCGTCGGTGATGGCGTCGGCCGAGCGCGCCATTTCCTTGCCGCCCAGCTTCGCGAGCGCCGGTTGGTTCACCAGATCGCGCAGCAGGCGGAAGCCGCGCACGAGGCGTGTCATGTCGTCGGGGTGGTCGAAGAAGTTCGGATCGATCAGCGGCGCGGCGAACGGGTCGGCGCTGGCCAGCGTGACGCTGCCGCGGCTCTGCGGACGCAGCACGCAGACGTGGGCCGAGTAGCCGTGGCCGAACACGGTCTTGCGGCCGTGGTCGATCAGCTTGCCCACCACGAAGTGCAGCTGCAGGTCGGGGATGGCCTCGGAGGCCTGGCTCTTGACGAAGCCGCCGGCCTCGGCGAAGTTGGTGGTGAGCATGCCGCTGCGCTGGTTGCGCCATTGCGGGATCGCCTTGAGCACGCGGCCGATGCCGCCCAGCGACACGCCGAAGGTCTCCTTCAGGTGCGGCGCGTCCACCACCTGCACCGCGTCGACGTGGTCGTGCAGGTTCCGGCCCACGCCGGCCAGGTCGTGGACGACGCCGATGCCGTGCCTGGCGAGCTCTGCGGCCGGGCCCACGCCCGACAGCATCAGGATCTGCGGCGTCTGCAGCGCGCCGGCGGCCATCAGCACCTCGTGGTTCGCACCCACCTGCTCGATGCGGCCCGCGCGCCGGAACTCGACGCCGGTGGCGCGCTTGCCCGCGAACAGGATGCGCGTGGTGTGCGCCTCGGTGAACACCGTGAGGTTCTTGCGGCCCAGGTTGGGCGTGAGGTAGGCCTTGGCGGCGGAGAAGCGCTCGCCGTTCCGGTGCGTGACCTGGTACGCGCCGATGCCTTCCTGCTCGGCACCGTTGAAGTCGTCGGTGACGGGGTAGCCGGCCTCGCGTCCCGCGTCGATCCAGGCCTGCAGGTACTTGTTGGGGCTGCGCAGGTCCATCACGTTGAGCGGCCCGGCGTTGCCGTGGTACTCGTCGTGCAGTCGCTCGTTGTGCTCGGCGCGGCGGAAGTAGGGCAGCACGTCGTCGTAGCTCCAGCCCGGGTTGCCAACGGCTGCCCAGTGGTCGTAGTCGGCCCGGTGGCCGCGGATGTAGCACATGGCGTTGATCGAGCTGGAGCCGCCCAGCACCTTGCCGCGCGGCTGCCAGCCGATGCGGCCGTTCAGGCCTTTCTGCGGCACGGTGGAGAAGTTCCAGTTGGCGGCGTGCGTCTGGGCCAGCAGCGCGAGGCCGGCCGGCACGTGGATGAGGATGTTCCTGTCCGCCGGGCCGGCCTCGATCAGCGCCACCGACACCGACGGATCCTCGCTCAGCCGCGCCGCCAGCACGCAGCCGCCAGAGCCGCCACCCACCACGATGTAGTCGAAGTTCATGCTTGTCTCCTTCTTGTGGTCAGCCAACGAAGGCCTCTTTTTGCCGGAACGGAAGAATCGACCTGAAACACGCGCCGCCTGCGAGTGGACCGCCGCCACCAGCCGCTCGTCCATCAGAGCAAACCAGGGCGGCGGGAAGGGCGTGATCGTCACGGCGAGTGTGGGCGGGTCGATTAGAGGCGCCCACCGATGCAGCTGACAGGAAATCGTCATAAAGTGACAAGCAACCCGTCCACAGCCCGAAACAAGGGAAGACACCGAGACCAGGAACATGTCCCGCCCCGTTGCCGCCCATCCGCCGCTGCCTCAGCCCGGCTCGCTCGTGCCGCCGATCTACGCGCGGCTGCTGCGCATGCTGCTGCAGCACGCCGACGTCGATGGCGACCGCGTGCTCGCTGCGGCGGGCCTGGACTGGGCCACGCTGGTCACCGACGACACGCGCCTGGGCCGCGACACCATCATTCGCCTGGCCGAGGGCGCCATGGCGGCCACGCGCCGGCCGTGGCTGGGGCTGGATCTCGGCGGCGGCGCGCCCGTGTCGGCGCACGGCGCGCTCGGCTACGCGGTGGTCACCAGCCGCGACCTGCGCGACGCCATGCTGACCCTGGCGCGCTATGGCACCACGCGCAACGACGCGATGGCGTGGACCTGCGACGAGTCCGCGCAGGGCATGACCCTGCACGCCGCCGAGCGCACCGCGCTGGGCCCGGTGCGCGGCTTCGTCGTCGACACCGTGCTCGGTGCGATCGTGCGCATGATCGAGACCGCCGTCGGCCAGGTGCCCGCCGCGATCCGCATCGACCTGCCGCTGCCCCTGCCCGCCTGGCGCGACCAGTACCAGCGCTTCGGCGTGGCCGAGGTGCGCTTCGACCAGCCGGCGTTCGCGTTCCACTTCGCGCCGCGCGACCTGGCGCTGCCCTGCATCGGCGCCGATGCGAAGGCGCACGCGAGTGCCTGCCGCGAATGCGAGGAGGCGCTGGCCGAGGTGGGCGGCGCTAGCCTGGCCCAGCGCGTGGCGGGCCTGCTGGCCGGCGTGGACGACGGCGCCTACCCGCGCATGGCCGACGTCGCCACGCGCTGCGGCATCTCGGCGCGCACGCTGATCCGCCGCCTGCACGAGGACGGCGCCACCTTCCAGCGACTGCTCGACGCCGCGCGCAAGCGGCGCGCGCTGTGGATGCTGCTGCACACGGCCGAGCCGGTGGAGGAGATCGCGGCGCGCCTGGGCTACGCCGACACGTCCAACTTCAGCCGCACCGTGCGGCGCTGGTTCGGAGCGACGCCGCGCGACCTCCGGGAGAATGCGCACGCATGAACTTCGGCGACTTCCTGTACTGGATCCGCAACCACAGGTCCTCGGCCGCCGGCCTCGTGCTGGTCGTCGCCGGCTGCCTGGCCCTGCTGGCGCTGGCGCGGCGCGTGCATCACCTGCAGCCGCGGGTCCGGCCGGCGGCCGTGGTGGCGGTGGCGGCGAGCGACGCGGCCTCGTCGGGCGGCGGCGCCGGCGGGCTCATGCCCTCGGGCGTGCAGGCCACCGAGCGGAACGCGCGCTCGGCCAGGATGCGCAGCGAGTTCGAGAACGCTACCGACGACCTCGCCTTCATCCAGCAGGCGGTCGGCCGGCCGCAGGAAGGCGGCAAGTTCTATGCGCTGCTGGCGTGGAAGCGCTGCAACGACCTGGACCAGCACAAGGAACGCGCGCCGGTGATCGTGGGCAACGAAGCGTTCCACGACGGCGCGGCGGCGCTGATCGACGACATCGGGAAGCGCTGTGCCGGCGTGCTGGAGAAGTACCCGGGCATCCAGTCGCTCTACGACCTGGCGATGGAGCAGCGCGGCGGCAAGGACTTCCTGATGCCCGTCGATGGCCGCGGCATCGTCACGCCCCCGGGTCGCGACACGGCCAATGCGGACATCGACGCCGCCCTGAAGACCGCCGACCGCTGGGCCGCGGCCGAGGCGCTGGAGAACAACGCCGATTTCGTGGACGTGGGCAACTCGGCGGGCGACGACGGCGTCGATCGGCAACTGCGTGAATGGAGCGCCGAGATCGTCGCCTGCGAGCTGGTGGGCAACTGCCGTGGCGGCGTGCAGGCCGCGCTGCACTGCGTAGGCACGGGCGACTGCGTGCACGACGACTACCGCGACGTGGTCCGCTCCCAGGTGCCCGAGGCGCAACAGGGCGTGCTCGACACCGTGGTGGACGGCATGCGCCAGCGCATGGGGCTGGTCGCGGTGCAGCCTGGTGTCCTGTCCCGCACATAGCTGCAGTAAATCGGCTTCAAACAGGCCAGGGCGGCGTTGCAAATCCTCGCCGTACCGCCCGGTACGTCTGCGGTTCGCGCCTTGCCCTGCCCTGTTTGAAGCGCGATTGACTTTTCGCGGTTATATGCAGGACAGGACACTAGTCTTACTGTGTTATAAAACAAGGAGTTGCACGTCCTTCTTCAAGTACGGAGGCGCCTTGATGACCGAGTTGCGAGATTTCGAGCGGTATCTGAAGCATCTGGGTGGGGGGTTAGGGCACGCAGACCGGCAGGCCGGGCTACGTGGCTACTGCACGGGGTTGATGTCGCCGCTGAAGCGCAAGAGTGTGGAGCCGATGGCCGCACACGTTGCGCCGTCGTCAACGCGTGCCCGCCACCAGTCGTTGCATCACTTCGTAGCCGATTCCGCTTGGTCTGACGAGGAGATGCTGTTGCGCGTGGCGCAATGGGTGGTCCCTGCGATGGACCTGAGCGATGGCGGCTGGTGGATCGTGGATGACACGGGGTTTCCGAAGCAGGGTAAGCATTCGGTTGGCGTGGCGCGCCAGTACTGCGGCTTGCTGGGCAAGCAGGACAACTGCCAAGTGGCGGTGAGCGTTTCGCTTGCGTGCGAGAAGGGCAGCCTTCCGGTGGCTTGGCAGCTGTATCTGCCCAAGGAATGGGCGGAGGACCTTCCGAGGCGAGAGAAGGCTGGCGTTCCCCCGGAGTTGGAATTTGCGACGAAGCCGGCCATTGCGCTTTCGCAGATCGAGCACCTGATATCGCAAGGCGCGCCCAGACATTGCGTGCTGGCCGACGCCGGCTACGGGGTAGACACGGCGTTTCGCGAGCGGCTGAGCGAGATGGGGCTACCCTATGTCGTAGGCGTCACCGGCGCGGTGACGGTGTGGCCACCTGGCCATGCGCCGCTTCCGCCAGAAGCCTACAGCGGTCGCGGGAACGTGCCCACGCGCCAGCGCCTGGGCGATGCCAAGGAGCAACGTCCCTTGTCGGTCAAAGAAGTGGCCTTCGAAGTCGATGCTTCGCAGTGGCACAACCTCGAGTGGCGGGAGGGCACCAACTTCACCTTGCGCTCGCGTTTTGCGCGGGTACGCGTGCGAGCAGCTCACCGCACGGAGAAGCGCACTCAACAGCGACCTGAGGAATGGCTGCTCATCGAATGGCCCGAAGGCCACAAGGAGCCGATGAAATACTGGCTATCCACATTGCCTGAGGAAGTGCCGCTACAACGCCTGGTCTTCGAAGCCAAGATGCGATGGCGCATCGAGCGCGACTACCAAGATCTCAAGCAGGAATTGGGACTGGGACACTACGAAGGCAGAGGCTGGAGAGGATTCCACCATCACGGCAGCCTGAGCATCGCTGCCTACGGGTTCCTGATGGCGCACCAGCTTCGACATCCCGCGGATGTCGGCAAAAAAAACTCTGCATCTTTCGAAGAACCTGCCCTACCCACGCATTACAAACCTCGCGGCAGCCCAGCGCACGCAGCGCCACGTCCCATCATCCATGACGACTTTGCGGTTGCGTATCGCCACAGCCTTGCTCAGGACGCTGCCTCGCTGCCCATGCTGTCTGCGCGTAAACGCAAGACTTCGCTTGTGACACAGTAAGACTAGT